>Ga0154549_166_pt1 | contig 9110 bp, 9 predicted proteins | sample RifGroF2_FD_105692 | JGI IMG/M metagenome (GOLD analysis project Ga0154549, IMG submission 105692) | Bacteroidetes bacterium GWF2_33_38 | reverse complement strand
AAATTTTGGAACAACAATGGTTAATGCCGATATTAAAGCAAAACAAGCATACAGAACGAAGTGAAAGTATGCGACATTTTGATGTTTAATCGGTATTATTTTTAAATTGTTTCGGTCACATTGAATCGTAATTGGTATTACGGGTTTGTTAATTCAATAGTTCGGTTAATTTTTGTAACCTTTGATTTTAAGAGAGTTTTTTAGGCAATCATTCCATAGATTAAAGTTAGAACCCTGATTTTGATAAGGAAATTATTTTATAATCGTGTTCTTTATCTTCCTATTTATCAATGGGAGTATCATTAAAGCAATAAAGCCAACAAACAAATAGATAAGATTTGTTGATGTGTGACCAATCAAAGCAAACATTTTTCCGTCGGCTTTGTCAATTCCGTACAAAAACAAGCTTTCGTAAACAATAAAATGCCAAGGACCTATTCCTCCTTGAACGGGAACCAACATTGCAAATCCACTCATTAAGAAAACGAATACTCCAACGCTTAAACTTAGATTTTCTGTTGGAGGATATGCCAAAAAGACGGCCGAAAACATAAGCAACCAAAGGGTAAAAATCAATAATGTGTGAAAAATAAAGTGCCATTTATTTTCGAGTTTTGCTATGGTAAAAATTCCATTTTTGAACTCTTTCGAAAACGATTTAATTTTATTTCCAATTTTCGTGTTTTTAAATGGTCTGAAGAAAAACATCAAACCTACAATTATTGCTAATAGAGCAAAACCAATAATCAAGTTTTGAGTTGAAAACAACTTGAAAAAATTTTCACTCATTTCAGGATGTTGATCAAAAAATAAAACGAACATATCGTAATTGTAACCAAAAACAATAATAGCCAATATAAACATAGTAACAGTATCTGCGATTCGCTCAATTACAACTGTTCCAACTAGACTTGTAAATGGAACTTTTTCATATTTGGTTAAAACCGAACATCGAGCAACCTCTCCAGCACGCGGAACAATTAAATTTGCAAAATACATTACCAAAACAGCAAGAAAAGTATTTCGCAACTTCATGTTATAACCAAGTGGTTTGACTAGCATTTTCCAGCGAATAGCACGACTTAAATGGCTCAATAAACTAAATGTTATCGAAGCCAAAATCCAAAACCAATTTACTTTGTGAAGCTCCGATTTTAAATCCTCGAATTCTAAGTCTCGGTAAATCCACCAAAACAAAAGAACTCCAATGGAGAAAAAAAGCGTATATTTTATTATTTTTCTGACGATGTCCATCTTTCAAATCGAACTACTAAATTACATCTTTTAACCGAATTGTAATGTTAAAGTTTATAAACTTGAAAAATAAATCGAAGTTTACTAGATTAAAAATTATCAGTTATTATTTTTTTTTCGTTACAGTCGATTAAATTCGATTAAAAACTTCCCTACTTTTGATGCCCCTTGTAAATTAAGTTTATAAAAATAAACTCCAGACGAAATTTCTTTTTTGAAAGAAATACGGTATTCGAATTGATTGTTTTTTACAATATCGGCGTCAATTGCTTGTCCAAGCATATTATAAATAGTAATTCCGTTAATTGGCTTTTTACACGAAAGAACAACAAAATCGGACGCAGGATTGGGATAAATACTTACAAAATCGGACGCATCAACATCCTCAACCGTAGTTGCATCAGGCGTGTAAACAATACTCACATCTTTGAAATAAGTCTCGTCTGCTGGATTCAATTCGTTGCTAGTCGCTCCTTTTATAAATGTGTATTGAGTATAAGGACCCTGTCCATTTTTTTCAGAAAATTCGACTCGAATTTTATAAGTTCCATCTATTACAACATTTCCCGAAACATCGGTACAATCCCAAGTAAGATTATGAGTTTGATGCGAAGTTAAAGTTGCTCCCGTAATGGCATCTACAGTGTTTGAAGACGATGAATTTTTCCATTGATACAAATAATTGATTTGATAATTTGCTCTAACTTTTAGGGTTTTTACAAAGTCGCCCGATTCATCTTCAATCCACACGGCAACAACATGTTTTGGAGCAAAATTTAATCCGGTAGTTGAAGTCGTAATCGAAAAGCTCAGATTTCCGGTTGTCGATACATTTTTATTTACATTTTCACCATCAAGGTTCATGAAAGAAGTTGATATACCAAACAAAAAGCTAAGAACAATTAATATAATATTTTTACGATGCATGATTGATATGTTTAAATTATTTATAATTTTAGTCTCTATATAATTACGAATCAAAAATACTTAAATGTCTGGAATTAAAAAAATAATCTCGTATCTAATTGTAAACGAGAAGAAAACTAAAAAACTTGAGCAAGTTTTCGACGATAAAGGGAATCTGTTGATTGATAAAACATTTGATAATCACGGTGATTTTGAAAATTTAATTGTTTCAACGTACGACATTAACAATCGAGTAATCGAACAGCAAAATTATTTATCGGAAGACGAACTCGGCGAAAAATCAATTTTTGAACGAGACGACGAAGGAAAAATTACCAAAGAAACAATTGTATATCCAGATGATTCACAAACTATTAAAACATATTTACGCAATGGATTTGCTGTGGAAATTAAACTGCAAGACGACGAAGGTGAATTCGAAGGTATGGAAATCTACACTCTGAACGAAAGCAACAACATTCTCGAGAAAGCGATTTTTAACGACGAAAATAAGCAAATTGAAAAAATTAAAAACGAATTCGATACAAACGGATTATTGATTAAAAGCTTTGAATTCGAAGGCGATAACTTAGCTTTTGAATTAAATTACGAATACGACGCAAACAGCAACATAAGCAAAATTACAAAATACAACAATAAAAAAGTAATTATTGAAAGCGTAAGCAGAGAATACGACGAGCAAAATCGACTTGTGTTGCAAAAATATGGTCGACAATTCGTAGTTAAAACCAGTTACAACGATGAGTTAAGAACAAAAACAGAAGAACGCACCGATGCACAAGGGAATATTCAATATAAAATGGAAACACACTACGATGAAAACGGAAATATTTTAGAAGAAAAAACACCACTTTCGACTACGATATACGAATATGAGTTTTTTTAGGAATTAAAAAATATGAAGCGAATGCATGATTTTAGCCTTTGTAACAACGGTGCGTTTTTATTCATGTCTAAATGCTCTTTTTAACAAGATTGGTGTTGTTAATGTTGTAAGAATTCCCATTATCACAAGTATTGAAAAAATCTCTGTACTTATAAGACCTGCATTATAAGCAATATTAGCAATAACTAATTCCATTATTCCTCTTGCATTAAGACCTATTCCAAGAGTTAAAGATGTTTTTCCATTAAGTCCTGCAAATCTTCCACCCAAATAGCCCCCAATAATTTTTGAAAAATACGAAACAAAAAGCACTGCTATTAAAAGTCCAATATTACTGATTGACAAAAAATTAAACTCAAGACCAATACCTGCAAAAAAGATAGGGGCTAAAAAACCCATTGAAATATTACCTGTAGTTTTTTCTATTGATTTCAAATTGTCTTTTCCTATTAATTGCTCACTTATCAACATTGAACCAAAAAAAGCACCAACAATGAAATGTAGTCCTAATGTCTCTGTAAATGTTGAAAACAATAAAATAAAAACAAAAAATAAAGCAAATAATGGTTCTTTACCTTTTAATAATGATATAAGTTTATTCAAAGAATTCTCAATATAATCGCCCCTACGAAGAACCTTCTTTATTAAAATATATACAGAACTTAAAATTACAATAAACACTACTAACTTAAGTAAAGAAAATGAACCTGCTTTTAAAATTGAAAAGACGGAAAAATCGGAATCCTGTATATTGATTAAAACACCAAGTATGGTCAATGCTAAAACATCGTCAAAAATTGCCACTGAAATTATCTTTTGTCCAATATCGGTATTTATTTTACCTAAATCCATTAAAATTCTTATACTTACAGGAAGAGCAGTTATCGCAACACAAAGTCCTATAAACAAAGATGTCATAATACTTTGATTGAATAATAAACCGATACTTGTTCCACAGATTATGGGAATAAAGAAAGCCATTAATGAAATAATCAAATTTCTTCCTTTTAAAGATTTTAGTATTGAATTAATATTTATTTCTAGACCAACCATAATTACTAAAAGAAATATTCCAAGTTCAGAAATGACCTTTATGTCTTCTGTTCTATGAATTAAATTAAATAAACTTGGACCTAAAATTATTCCTGCTAAAATTTCTCCAATCATCGAAGGTTGTTTAAAACGCTCAAACAATTCACCTAATATTTTTGCAGCAACTAATAAAATTAATAAATTAGTAAAGAAAGGAAGTTCAAAAAATGCATCAGTCATATTTTATTTACATTTACTAGTTTTGTTATTAAACAATTATTTTCATTTTCTTTAGTTTTTTCGCATTGTTGGTAACTAGTTACTATATTTAAGCCAAAATATCTTAGAAATCTTTTTGACTTATAATAACTCCCTTTTCGTATTCAACTTCTTTAATTTTTTTGCCTTCTTCGTTGAAGAATATCCATTTTTTGTCGGGTTTTCCTTCGTTGTAATATCCATCGTAATATTTCACTCCGTCTTTATGCCATACGGTTCTATTGCCTTGGCTTAATCCATTTTCGAAACCGCCTTCGCTCCATTTGTTTCCTTTGGGTGTCCAATATGTCCAAACTCCTGTGCGTTTGCCGTTTTCGTCGAACTCGCCTTCTACTTCAATTTGTTTGTTCGAATAGTATTTAATTTGTTTAAATAGTATTTTTTGTTCGTTTTCGAACTTATAATAGTTTATCACTGCAGGAATGCTGTCGTTGTGATATTTTTCAACTTCTTCAACAATTTGTTCGTTGCAAGCCAACATGGTTGAAATTATGCTAAATAGAATTAAAAATCTTGTCATAAAATACGTTAATAGTTATTGAATATTATAAACTCCCAAAATGTCCACAAAAATAATATTATTGAAACAAAACTATCGATAAAAATGAGAGTTCTTTTTTTGCTTGAATAAATAATTGTCAACAAGCCAAATCCGATTCTCATCCCCAATTGTATAAAAAAAAATAAAAATACTCCTATTCCATTTTGATTATACGTTTGTGCACTTTCGAATTTTAAGCGAACAATTTCAGAAAAACTTCTCGAAATTCCGCACGATGGGCATTGTTTCCCCGTCAATTCGTAATGTGGGCATTTAATAGGGTGGTTGTTTTCTTGGGCAGAAAAAATGCCGGAATAAATAAATATTAAAATTATTACTCCGGCAAAAATTATATTGATAAGCAAATAAGGATGCGAAAAAAAATTCTTCACGCTTAATTACTTCTTGGTAGCTGTAACTTTCAGTTTTGTGGTGTCGCCATTAATGGTTATTTCAACACTGTCTAACGATTCGTTTAACTCGTTTTCAAGAGCTTGTAAATCTTCTTCGAGGTTTGCGTCGTTAAGAGCTTTTTCGAAATCAGCGCCAAAATCATCGATATTTTCGAGTTGGTCAACCATTTCGCTAGCTGCGTTGCTCCAAAAATACATTTGGTAAGCGGCAATGCTCGCTCCAACGATTGAAATTATTAGAGCTGCAATAATTAATCCTCTTGCGGCATTTGCTTTTGTAGCTTGCGATAAGGCAATTGCACTAAGAATTACGGCAATAATTCCTGGATACACAGCATACATTCCTAAACAAGGAATAAACGAAATAATTAAAGAGATAATTCCTAAAACGAAACCAGCTATTCCTAGTCCCATTCCTGCTTTTGATTGTTCATTTTGTTCTGACATGTTGATTTGGGTTTTAATTAGATTTTTTGTAAAAATAACTTATTTTTAGTTAAAATGATTTAAATCCGATAATTTCTCGTACTTCTTTTACTGTTTTTGCTCCGCTTTCTTTGGCTTTTTCGGCTCCGATTTTTGCAACTTTTTTAAGATATGCATTGTCAGAAGCAATTTCTTTGATTTTTTCGCGAATGGGGCTTGTAAACGTAATGATATCTTGAGCCAATTGTTTTTTCATGTCTCCATATCGAATTTCGCATGCATTGTATTTGTCTTCAAAATAACTCAGCGTATTGGGTGTTGACATAATTTTCATTAAATCGAAAAGGGTTTGAATTTCTTCGGGTTTTTGCTGATTTTGTTGAGTTGGACCAGTATCGGTTTTTGCTCTCATTACTTTTTTGCTGATTACATCGGGCTCGTCAATTAAGAAAATAGCGTTGTTTGTTCCTTCTGATTTTCCCATTTTTCCACTTCCGTCGAGTCCAGGTATCTTAACCAAATCTTTTCCGAAATTAAAGGCAACTGGTTCGGCAAAATATTCGGTTTTATAAATATGATTAAAACGATTTGCAAAATTACGAGTCATTTCCAAATGTTGTTCCTGGTCTTTTCCGACTGGAACTTTGGTTGCTTTGTGAATCAAAATATCGGCAGCCATTAAGGTTGGATACGTAAGTAATCCAGCATTTACATTTTCGACTTGTTTTCTGATTTTTTCTTTAAACGAAGTACATCTTTCGAGTTCGCCCAAGTAAGCGTTCATATTTAGCAATAAGTATAGTTCAGCGGTTTCGGGCAAATCGCTTTGAATATAAATGGTAGCAGCATTTGGATCTAGTCCGCAAGCAAGATATTCGGCTAAAACCATTTTTACATTATTGTGTAAATTTTCGGGGTTCGGATGGGTTGTTAACGAATGATAATCGGCAATAAAAAAGTAGCAATTATGCTCGTGTTGCATTTTTACGAAATTACTTAAGGCTCCAAAGTAATTTCCGAGATGCAAATTTCCTGTCGGACGTATTCCACTTAGTACGGTTTCCATTATGTATGTTTAGTTTTTTTTGTAAAAATATAAAATGTATTCGGTATCAAAAATTAATTTGTTGGTTCTGTATAGAAATAGAAAATAACTTGTCAAAATAAATGTAAGGAGGAAAGGGGATAATGTGCTAATTTCTTAATGTGCTAATGTGGTAATGTGGTAATGTGTTTCGTGCTTATATATGGTTACTTGTTAAAAATAACAGTCTAAATTTTTCGATTTGTTTGGCAATCCGATTTTAAGATGTTAATAACCCGATTAATTTGAATCTAAACGCCTATTTATCAATTAATTATTTGAATTTATAATGTCGTTGAAAATTTTTACCCTACACCCTTAAAAACTTAGAATAAAAGTCTCAACTTTAATAAATTAAAACATAAAATTGGTGATTGTTGTTGCCAATAAAAAATAACATCGTATGAGAAATATTTTTTTTATTTTTCTTTTGACCCTAAGTTTAAAATCGCTTGGTCAGACAAAGCAAGATTTCTACAAAGAAGGCGAAAACAAATATTTAACTGAAGATTACTCGGGAGCCATTGTCGCTTTTTCAAAAGCAATTGAATTGGATGATTCGTTTGCTGATGCATATTATCAACGAGCAAATTCAAAAGCAAAAACAGGAAATCATCGCGAGGCAATAGTTGATTACAATAAAGCGATTGAATTATCGCCAAGTCAGTCGAAGTATTTTTATAACAGAGGGAATTCGCGATACGAAATTGAAGATTATTTTGGTTCAATCGACGACTTTAATAAAGCTCTCGAACTGAAACCCGAAGTTGTTGTTTCCGATGAGCCCGATTATCAACGAGTGCTTGATATTTACAATAAAGCCATCGAAAAGAATCCAACCGATGCAAAATCATATTCAATTCGAGGAACGTTGAAAAGCGAAATGAAGGATAATAATGGAGCATTGGCTGATTTCGATAAAGCTATTGAAATAATGCCTACTTATGCAAAAGCTTACTACGGACGCGGAAATGTAAAGTACAATATGGGAGACATTAATGGAGCTGTTGTAGATTTTAATAAAGCCATTGAGTTAAAGTCAGAGGTTTCTCATCAACAAGAATTGCCTGATTACAACAAAATACTTGACTTTTACAACAAAATGATTCAGTTGAGACCGAGCGATAAAAATATTTACGAAATTAGCGGTTCAAATAAACTTAAACTACAAGATTACAAAGGAGCATTGGACGATTTTAATAAATTAATCGAACTAAGCCCCGAAAATTATTCGGCATATATAAAAAGAGGAAATGTAAAACTCATCACAAATGATTATTACGGAGCAATCGATGATTATAAAAAGTCAATTAAACTCGGCTCGAATGAAAGTAATGACCATAGCATTTCGTTAAAAATCTTAGATATTTACAATAAAATTGTCGAGATGAATCCGTACGATAGCCGAGCTTATTACGAAAGAGGCGTATTGAAAAACGATATCGGATATACGAATCAAGCAATTCAGGATATTAGCCATAGCATTGAGATGAATCCTAAAAACAAAGAATATTTTTTCTATCGAGCAGTATTGTACACCCAAATAAAAGAGTATCGAAAATCAATTGACGACTTTACGGTTGTTATAAATATTGATGTAAAAAATGCTGAAGCCTATTATCACAGAGCATATTGCTACTTTAATCTTGGTGATTTTAAGACATCCGAAGTCGATTTAAATAAAGCGATAGAATTAAAACCAAATTACACTGAAGCATATTCAGTTAGGGGACTTGTTCGATTTAATTTAGCAAATCATCAAGGTTCGTTACAAGATTATTCAAAAGCTATTGAGTTGAATCCGAATTATGCCGAAGCTTATTTCGGTCGTGGCAGCATTAAATACCATCAAGCTGATTATCAGGGAGCTGTGATAGATTTCGACAAGGCAGTCGAACTCAATTATAATGAGCCAGATGTTTTTTACAATCGCGGCTTTTCGAAAAGTCGATTAGAAGATCACAAGGGAGCTATGCAAGATTATAATCAAACACTCAAGCTTAATCCCGAAAAGCTTGATGCGTATTTTAACAGAGGATATACCAAACTTTACTTGGGCGATAAATTTGGTGCGTGTTTCGATTGGAGTAAAGCTGCTGAACTTGGCTTAGACGAAGCATATAATGTAATAAAACAACATTGTAAATAGATTTTAATCTAATTCTCAATGTAGTTTATTGTTTAGTACATGACAAAACATATAACATGCTGATAAACAGCTAATTAGGCTCTTTGAAAATTTGGTTAATACCTTGATATTCAGTATCT
>Ga0154549_137_pt1 | contig 32498 bp, 19 predicted proteins | sample RifGroF2_FD_105692 | JGI IMG/M metagenome (GOLD analysis project Ga0154549, IMG submission 105692) | Bacteroidetes bacterium GWF2_33_38 | reverse complement strand
TGCTCATATTGAAACAGGGGAGTTATATATGAGTTCTTAAAATAAGAGGCTTACAAAAATTAACCGAACTATTGTAATGAACGAGCTAATCGATTCTATTACGGAATCTAGAAAGAATACACAATTCCTACTTGAAAATTTCTTGGATTACCAGGTGTGAAACACAATTCTTCAACAGTTTCTGTTTCGTTTTTCAATCGAGTTTCGGTTGCAAATTGAGCCTCGTTCCAATCAACATTTAAAATATTTTCAACATTTACTGAAAACTTGAAATGTTTGTATTTATATGAAAATGAAGAATTTAAAAGTGTATAACCCAAAGCAACTATCGAATTATCTTCATTCGCTGGGCGACTTCCTACATGTCGGAAACGTAATGTTGCATCTAATCCTGATTTGTGTACAAAAGTTAAACCACCAGAAGCGGTAAGTTGTGGAGCTAATGGGATGTGATTTTCGCCATCGGGCAAACCCAAAACTGTTCCTTTTGAATAACAAACATCGGCATCAATCCACAACCAAGAATATGGCGAATAACGAGTTTCAAAATCAATTCCTTTTCGCTCGGTTGGACTACTCAATTCTGTAGTTCCACCATCGCCAACGTACACAAATTCTTCACTTAAATGCAAATACCAAGTTGCGAAACTAAGATGAACTTTGTTGAAAAGTTTGATTCTTAAACCAATTTCCGCTCCTGTTGCTTTCGGAATCGAATTTGAATTATATTGTTCAATATCAAAATTATACATACTTAACATATTTGCAATTTCTTGATTCGTGAATCCTTTTTCTTTCCAAGTATCAACCAATTGATTCACTTTTTGTCCAATTACAACATCTCGTCCATCGTTTGAATGAAAACCTTGTCCGAAATTCAAATAAACATCCAGATTTTTTGTAGGTTTTAAAATTGCACTGATTTTTGGACTAACAACCGATTTTTGTGCAACTCCCGAAACGTGAGGCAATCCATTATTTATCGAATCCAAGGCATTTCCAACATTATCGTATTTATCGAACGAAAAATAATCGTGTCGCAAACCAAGAATCAATCTAAATTTTGAACTAAATAAATATTCTTGTTCTGCCCAAGCAAAGAAATTTCGTTCAACAATATCGTCGTTTGTAAAAACAGATAATCTTTCTCTGTCGGGACTATGCCATAATTGTGCATTTACATTATCGCTTCGGTGTCCGCCACCTATTCGATTAATAATTGAGAATTTTTTCAAATTTTTCACAAATTTATAATTGGCATTTAACCCATATAAATATCGGTTATCAATTTGCTCAATCATATCGCCATTTACGCTGTCGGTAGCATACAGTGTAAAGTTTGAAAATAATTTAAAGTTATAATGACTTGCAAACGATTGAATTTCGAGTTCACTTCCATCGTTTGCTTTAAATTTGTAGTTCATACTCAAGTTTTGACGTCCAGTGATTCCGCCTTCTAAATTATCGATTCCGTTGAAACGAGAAATAATTCCCATATCAATTGCACGTTGGGGAATTTGTCCCGAAGCATTCCAACTCGACGAATATCCGCCAGCAGAAACTGTTAATTTGCTATTTTTTGAAATGTTTGAAAAATATTTTCCAAAAACATTAAAACGTTCCAATTGTTGCGGACTTTCAAATGGTCCATCGGTTTTATAATATTGGGTTGCTATGTAAGCATTTTGTTCAGCTCCGCCATTGTCAATTTGATACATCATTGTATATTTTTGAGTATTGAAACTTCCCATTTCGAGTTTCAAAATATTCTCGTCTAAAATATCTTTGGTTTTTAAGCTTATGGCTCCAGCTGTCGCAAAATCGCCAAATTTTGCAAAATAAGTTCCTTTGTTTACTTCAATATCATCAACAGTTTCGGCAATTAAAAAATGTAAATCGGCATATCCTTGTCCGTGTCCGTGACTTACCATATTTACAGGCAAACCGTCAACATTTATCGAAATATCGGTTCCATGGTCGCAGTCGAAACCTCGAATATAAATTTGCTCAGCTTTCCCGCCACCAGCGTGTTGTGCAATGATTAAACCTGGGACCAATTGTAACAATTCTTGTGTTGAACGTGTGGGTTTGAGTGCAATATCAATTTTTCTAATTTGATTTGATGAGGCTGCGGTTCTTGGAAGTTCGCTTTGAACAACAATTTCATCAATATCATTTATCTTTTGTTCCATCTCGAAATTTATTTCAATCGTCTGATTTTCTTTATTATCAACAATTTGTGTTACATTTTTGTAGCCCAACATTGAACATATTATTTCGTATCTTCCGATTTGTAAATTTTTAAATTCAAAGGTTCCATTAATGTCAGAAGATGTTCCAAGAATAGTTTCGTTGATATAGATATTTGCTCCTACAATTGGCAATCCTGATTGAATATCAGTAACTTTTCCTTTCACGTAAATTTGTGAAAATCCCCAATTTGCTAAAAGCATTAACATAATTGTAAAATAAACATTCGTTTTCATTTTTTGATGTATAAATAATTAATATTCGTGTTACCCAATTTGCATAAAAAAAACACTCATCGTGTTACTTTTATAATTTTGTTGTCGCAAAAATAGAAATTATAAAATGAATCTGAAAAATAATTTAGTGTATTTTGATAAACATCAATTGCTTTAACCAACGAACTAATTGAATTTTAACACTATACACAATGTGTGTTTTATAACAATTACGATTCAATGTGACCGACACAATTTAAAAATAAGATACCCGCTTTTGCGGGTATGTGGTAATTTTTTGAGGCACATTCCCTTAAAAAAGGGAATCTAAAAAATCACATATGTGTCATATGGAAATAGAATTGGTATTACAATATATCATAAAAAAAAGACTATGAATACAATATTCACAGTCTTTTTTTATAAATATGATTTGGTATTATTCGACTACTACCGTTGAATCACTCACTGCAATTGTTCCTAAAGCATGTGCTTTGGCTTTGCAATTTTCAACCGGACAATTTTGTGCCGGTTCTTTGTGTTCTTTATTATCTTCTGCCTCCCATCCCCATGCAAAAAACAAAACAAAAAATCCAACAATATATGCTAAAATTACATGCCAACCTTGGCGTATCCATAACAAAACATTTCGTGCTTCGGGAAATTTATTAGTAATGGCAACACCCGCTGATGAGCCAAACCAAATCATTGAACCGCCAAAACCGACAGCGTAAGCTAGCATACCCCAATCGTAATGACCTTGTTGCAAACATAGCTTAGTTAATGGAATGTTATCAAAAACAGCAGATACAAATCCAAGAATAAATGCGGTAACCCAAGAAGCATCAGGTAATGTTTCAACAGGCATCATTGATGCTGCTGTTACTAAACTCATAAGGAATATTGAACCTTTTATTGAAGTTCCGATTTCGTGCCAAGGCATTTTACGGAAAGTTGCTCCGATTAAGATTGCAATCCAAACACCTAGTGCTGGCATATCGTAATATACATTCGATACAATAGCTCCCGTTAGAATCAAAAGAACAATAAACAATCGTCCCCAGTCAACTTTCACGCCTTGTTTTGCCTCAGCAGTAATGGGTTGAAATTTATCTTGTTGACGTGCTGCAAACCATGCAATAATTAGTAAGGCTGCCCCTGCTGCAATAAAAGCATGTAGAACATTAAATGCAGAAACTCCATCAATCCACATCATAGTAGTAGTGGTATCGCCCACAACACTGCCCGCACCTCCTGCATTACTTGCCGCAACAATACCTGCGATGTAACCAATGTGTACTTTATTTTTGAAAACAACCAATGCTATGGTTCCTCCAATCATCGCAGCAGCGATATTATCTAAGAAAGATGATAAAACGAAAACAAAAATTAATAAGACAAATGGACCTTTCCAGTCGTTTGGTAAATATTTTGGTAAAATATCAGGAACGCCTGAATCTTCAAATATTTTAGCAAGAATGGCAAATCCTAATAATAAACCCAACAAATTCAAAAGAATTCCCCACTCGCCCTGACGCATATGTTTGTCAGTAAATTGGTCGATTAGCGAATTTCCACCGAAAAAATGCTCGGCAAAAGGATAACCCGAAATAAAAAATAATTTGTAAAGAACAATTGCCGATAAACCAATAATGGCAACCCAAAATGTTTGTTTGTGAAACAATGCAACACTAACCAAGGTTAATGCAAACAAAATAAATTCGATTCGAATTCCAAAAATCGAAAATGCCTCTGCCCCAGAAACTCCAGCATGAGTTGATGCACTAGCAATAAATGGAATCACGAACATAAACATAGCCGTTAAAGCTATGCCCAAGTTGTTTCTAAAAAACTGCAATAAACTTTTCATAAATTTTTCATATTTTAATTAGTTGAAACTAGAAAATCCATTAAACATCTGATAAGCATAATTGTATCTCAAATTGAACCATCCGTAAATTTTATAAAATAATTATATAATTAAATAAAAAATAAGGCTCAAAAATTTGCACAAAGATAGATGTGAATTTCAAATTGAGAAATTATTTACTTCTTTATTTTGATAAAAAAAGGGCTCGAAAATTCAAATAAATCGGAAAAACAAGAAATATCTATATATATCAATGTTTTATAGTATTTTCATCTAGAAGTATTTCAGAAAAATTTGGTCATGTTTGAGATTTCTCCTATCGCCGAAATGAAAACGTGTTGTTTTTTAGATATTTGCGATTTTGATTCAACTCGATGAATCGTGCGAATAATACCAATTATACCGATTAAACATCAAAATGTCGCATACTTTCACATCGTTCTGTATGCTTGTTTTGCTTTAATATCGGCATTAACCATTGTTGTTCCAAAATTTCTTTAACAATCATTTTGAAACACAATCTATCTAACTCAAGCATAACCGACTGATAATTAATTGATTGCGATTTTGTGTTTTTGGCTTATTTACTGCTAAACAAAGTTAGAGGCTTATTTCTAATCTTTATACTATTGGCAATTGGTATTACGATTCGATGTGACGGACACAATTTAAAAATAAGATACCCGCTTTTGAGGGTATGTGGTAATTTTTTGAGGCACATTCGCTTGAAAAAGGGAATCTAAAAAATAACATATGTGTCTTATGGAAATAGAATCTATCTAACTCAAGCATAACCGACTGATAATTAATTGATTGCAAATTTGTATTTTAGGCTTATTTACTGCTAAACAAAGTTAGAGGCTTATTTCTAATCTTTATACTATTGGCAATTGGTATAACGAACCCTTTGTAAAAATTGACCGAATAATGGATAAATAGGATAAAAAAAGAGTGGTCGGATTTTTCTTCCGACCACTCTTGATATAAAAATCAAATTTTATTTTTTGTTAAGATAAGGAAAACTAATCTTTAACAGTCTTTCTAGCAGAATAGTTAATTTTTAAGGCATTACACTGTCTCAACTCTTGTTTAATTTCAGTAACTATCCCCATTTTGGTTTTTTCATCTACTTTTAACGATGTTGTCATTAAAGGAACTTCGCTTTCGTCACGAGCATCTCGTTCTTGCGAAATATATTCTTTAATGTCGCTAACTTTAGCAAATTGATCGTTCAATTGAATTTTTGGTTCTGTTCCATAGGTTGTTTGGAATGCAGGTCGTGGAGCTCCTACATAAATATAACTAACCAAGGATTTTTTCTCCAACTTTTTAATTTCGGTTGCTCCCGGTAATTTGTTAATTACAAACAATTCGGTTTCACGCATAACTGTTGTTACCATGAAAAAGAATAAAAGCATAAAAACAATATCGGGCAACGAGGCTGTGCTCAACTGTTGTGAGCCCGAACCAGTTTTCTTTTTAAATTTTGACATTATTCAGTTCCTCCAATATTTTTAGGTTCTGCTTCTGAAATTCGCTGTGGAAAAATATCCTTCACTGCATCAGCCTGCTCTTTATTCAAATTATCGAAATCTTTACCAAATTTTTGATTAGCAAGCTCATCTCTAAGCTCGTTATAGGCTGCAATTAATTCATTCTGGACTTCTATGTACATTCCATATGAAGTTCCTCGGTCGTTTTGCAACGAGATAATTTGTTTCGAAACCTCATACTTCCCGAAAAACGGAATATCCGAGACTTTCTTTTCGGGTAAATTTTCAAGATTTTTCGGATTTGCTATAAAATCTTTAGTTTTTTCCTTTAACTGTTTTACACTCATTGGCTCACCTTCAACTAACAAACGATTGTCTTTGTTTAATAATACCACAAAAACGTTACGTTCTTTTACTTCATCATTTTGCTCTTGATTTGCATCAGCAGGAGGTGGCAACATTCTAGTTAAACCCGAATCGACATCCATTGTTGTTGTTACCAAAAAGAAAATCAGTAACAAAAAAGCAATGTCTGCCATTGAACCGGCATTAATTTCAGGAATTGCTCTTTTACTTCTAGCCATAGTTTATGATTATTTAAAATATTTTGCAATTTCAGCATATAAAATTACCCCAAGTGTAACTGCCGACAACAAATAAGTTGTGATTAAACTCGTGCTTATATTTTTCGATGAACTATGATCAATTTCAAATGCTTCTGCACCAAGAAATGTAGGAATGGTATCTTCTGCCATTACATATGCAATACCTCCAAGTATAACAAAAGCACCTATGCCGATTAATGCTGTTTTCGCTTTTTTCGGATTTGCTATAAAATATCCGATTGGAAATAAAATTGAAGTTGCTGCTGCGATAAATATTAGTATGTATGACCAAATCAGCATTGAGCCCTCGTCAATAACGTCGAAGCCATAAAGCACAAAAACTAATACCGATAATATCATCAATGCATATAACAGAATTGATGAAAATTTTGATAAATTAAACATAAATATCTATTTTTTAGATGATTTAACAATAATGTCGATTAACGAAATCGAAGCATCTTCCATTGAATTAACAATTCCGTCGATTTTAGATAATAAGTAATTGTAAAGTATTTGTAGTATAATTGCAACAACAAGTCCGAATACGGTTGTGATTAACGCAACTTTAATACCTGAAGCAACAAGAGTTGGAGAAATGTCACCAGCTGCTTGAATAGCATCGAATGCTTGAATCATACCAACAACTGTTCCCAAGAAACCCAACATCGGTGCAAGTGCGATAAACAACGAAATCCAAGTTAATCCCGATTCTAATAATCCCATTTGAACGCTTCCGTAAGATACAACTGTTTTTTCAACTACGTCGATTCCTTCTTTAGATCGGTCAAGACCTTGATAGAAAATACCTGCAATTGGACCTCTAGTGTTACGGCAAACTTCTTTTGCTTGTTCAACACCACCTTCATTCAACGCTTTTTCAACTTTATTTAAAAGTTTTTCGGTGTTGGTAGTTGCAAGGTTTAAATAAATAACTCTTTCGATAGCTAATGCCAATCCTACAATTAAACAAAGTAAAATCGGGGTCATCCATAAAGCACCACCTTCGATAAATTTTTGTTTTAATTGTTGGTGAAAAGAAGCTTCTTCGGCTGCTGGAGCTGCTTCGATTTCGCCTGCAGCAACGGCTTCAACTTTGTCAGCAGCAGGTGCTGTTGTTGGTGTAGCTGATTCTTTTTCTACTGGAGTTGATTCGGTATTTTGAGCATAAATGCTAGACAATCCGATAGTTAACATTCCAAAAATAGCAATAAATCCAAATAGTTTTTTCATGTTTTAGAAAATTTAAATTTTAGTTATTTATAATTATTAGTCAATTTCTTAATGTGCAAATATAAAAAAATAATTATTCATACATATAAAAAATCGAAACAGTTTGATACATATTAAGGTAATATAAAACATATTCGTCTGAAATCAAGATAAAAAATCGATTTCTATTGCTGATTATTTTTAATTTTACCAAAAATTTAAAAGAAATGTATTATGTATAAAGTAAACGAATATTTCGACGGAAAAGTGAAGTCAATCGCATTTGAAATGCCAGAAGGAAGTGCAACAGTGGGTGTAATGGCAAAAGGCGAATACGAATTTGGCACTTCGCAAAAAGAATTTATGACCGTAACATCGGGAAAAATGACGGTTAAACTTCCAAACTCAAGCGATTGGAAAGTATTTAACGATAATGAAACATTTATTGTTGAAGCAAATCAAAAATTCCAATTAAAAATCGATGGAGACACCAGCTACTTGTGTTTATATCGATAATTTTACAACATTTCATAATAATATAGTCCTGTATATTTTGAGATTGCTTCGTTCCTCGCAATGACAAAGCGACTAGTTGTCTGCAAGTTACGTCATTGCGAACGTAGTGAAGCAATCTGTTAAATAATAGTGCTTTATAAAAAAAGGCGATAAAAATCGCCTTTTTTATTTTCTTTACTCTTGAACAATCAAAACTCCACGATATAACTTATCGCCAATAAGTTCGATAAAATAAACTCCATTAACTAGATTTTCTCGATTTAGAGAGTATTGGTTTGTTCTAATATCAGAAATTACACGCAATTCTTTTCCTGTAATATCAAATATTCTTAACATATACGGGAAACCATTCGGGTTCTCAAATCTTACATTTGTTGAAATACTAAATGGGTTAGGATAAATATTCAAGTTTGTGATATTAAAATCATTTATTCCATCAGTATTCAATACATGTATAATACTTTCGCTAGTATCGTTTTCACAATTTTCGCTGTAGGCAATTAATTGTACGGCATATTCTCCCACGTTTGTGTATATATGATATGGATTTTGGTCGGTTGACGTTGTGCCATCACCAAAGCTCCATAAATATGAAATACTATTGCTGGAATTATTTGAAAAAATTCCTGTCGGATTTGAAATGATGAGAGTATCGTCATATATATCGAACGAAGATACCGTTAGCGGGTTAACATTGATATAGTTTTCTTGAATTAGAGTATCGGTCCCTGCATTTCCAATTGCAATTAATGTAACTGTAAATGTTCCTGATGAATTATATTGAATAATTGGAGATTCTTCGGTACTTGTGTTAGGAGTTCCTCCTTCAAAAATCCATTGGTACGAACTTGCATTTTCTGTCATATTAATAAAAGAAACCGATTCGTTTGCACAAATATCGTAATTATCAGCACCAAAAGTAATCGATGGTAATAAAATTGCAATTTGCCCATCAGACGAAACAATGTTTGAGAATAATCCTGCATTGTTTTCGGTTTTAACCGAAAAATAATATCGCATTCCATTCTGAAGAGACAATAAACCCGATACCGTTACAGTTGTGTCAAGTCCATTTTCGAGCCAATCTTGAACATCGTTGTTTCCTGGACTTGTTCCAATAGCATAATGATACTTTTTAATATCCGAATTTGCATCGGTTGATGAGAACCACCATGCTGACAATATATTGTTTGAATTTGATGTGTCAATATCTGCTGCCAATCCATCAATAACCATCATGGTATTTGAAGGCGAAGACCAATCAATATTTTGATTTTTGACGTCGGTCGCTGAAAAATAGTTCAACTCACTTAAAACAATCGAACTTATTTTGCATGATGGATTTTCAGGGCTTAGATTTTGAGCCATAATATCGTCTGATATATTTTCTCCGACACTTACTTCCGAGTCGATACTTCTTGATTCGTAAACAACAAAATTATCGAAGTCTGCTTTGCAATAGCGAGTTCTGAGCGAAATGTATTGTCCAGCTTTAAATGGATTTTCATCAATCCATGATGAAGATAAAATATCGTCAACATAAACGGAAATTTCTCCACTATTTGAGCTGTAATAAAATTTAATATCGTGCCAAATATCGAAAGCAAATGGCACATAATCATTTGTTTTTAAATAATCTACATTGTTAATATTTTCCCAAATTTGCAATCTGTTTTCATTAGGTCTAAACCATGCTAAATAAGAGTTTCCTCGTTCTAATCCTTCCGGACTATCGACAAAAAAATGTAAGCCGGCTCTTTCCGTTGTAGAGCTTGCATCGTTGTAAATTTTCATTTTAAAACTGTATAAATAGTCGGTCAAACTATCTTGATTTATCGGAATATACAAATTTGTATTTAGAACCGCTGCGTCAGCCTGAGACAAAACACCACTATTTGTGTTCCATGTACCCGAAAAGCTTGTCCAATCTGTAATCGAATTGTCTTCAAAGTCATCATACAAAAATCCATTTAATGGGTTTGAAATCCAATTTGTATCGCTAGAAAAAGCTAGATTATAGAAACTGCTCTTTATACCTTCTCCTTCAAAATCAGTGTCTGTAAAATCGACTGTAAAATTATCTGTTTGCCAATCTTCTAGGCTTGCAATTTCGGTTGTTGGATTTATGTTACAATTTCCACCTATTGAAATCCAATTTGCTACCCAACCATCGGTTACGGTTGCATAGTCTGACCAAAAATAAAAAGTTAAGCTACCTCCGCTTGAAACAATTGTTCCTGGCGATACTGTTCCGTTGAATGCTCCAATTAGAGGAGAAGATGTGTTTGATCCATCGTAAACCCACAAAGTGTCGTATCCTGCTTCACAGTCGAATTGTGAAAAAGAAATGCTGATTTTAGTAGCCCCTGTTGGTGCAATCGTAAATGTATAATCTTCGTTGTGGTCGTACAAATTGTTTTCGCCACCAGTATCGGTAAACTTTCCTATACAAGCGGTTGAGGTATAGCTTGGCAACAATGCCGAAGTTGTGAAATTTGAAGTTGCAAAAACCGAAGTATCGTTGTTACAAATGCTCGCAATTTGCCAATTGTATAAAGTGCTTACTGCTAAACCCGCTAAAAAACTGTTGTTTGTATTAACATTAAGGCTGTCCCACTCAGAGCTTCCATCGATTTGATACATTAAAAGATATCCATATTCCGTATTTTCGTCGCTCCAACTTAGTTCTACCGAAGATTGACTAATTTCAGACGCCAACAAAGAACTTGGAGTGTTGCAAGTTGGATCAAAAAGTTCAGTGCCTTGTATTTTCTGACAACCATTCATATCTATGACAGTCAATTCATAATATCCAGCCATTAGAGTTATCAAATTATGTGTTATCTCTCCATTCGACCATATGTAAGTGTAAGGAGGAGTACCTCCATTTACAGTAACATTAATGTATCCATTGCTCCCTCCAATTGTTAATGGGTCGGATGTTGAAAAAGTAATTTCAAGAGGGTCTGGTTGTAAAACAGTTACAGAAGCAATATATTCAAGCAAATTTGCATCGGTTACAGTTACAGAATATGTTCCTGCTGATAAGCCATTTATAACTGTTGACCCATCACGAGTCCCTGTTGTATCCCAAGAATAAGTATATGGAGATTGTCCTCCTGCAATATTTACTATAACCTGCCCATCTGAACCGCCATGACATGAAACATTTGTAACTTCAAATTGAATTTGGTTTGGAATTTTACTAAACTTAATCGCATCAAAAGCCATATATTCGCCATCGTAGCCATTATAGTCGCCAAGATAAACAGAGCTTTCTTGTCCTTGTAAAAAAGGGAAAATTCCTAAAGAAACCCACTCGTCGGAATATAATCCTTGGTCAACAATTACAGTTGTGTCTCCTCCATTAAAATGAATTTTATATCGACAATCTTGTGCTGTTGCATAATTGGAAGGAATATATGCAAATACTTCATAATCTGCGGCTTCGTCCAAGGTTGGAGTCCAAGTAACATAGCAAACATCTGAACCTGTTGACATAGAACCTGTCCACCACATCTGACCACCATAACCAATCAGTTGTGATCTAAAATATCGCTGGTGCGAAGGGGTTTGATTGTGAATATAAAACCCATGTTCGTAGTCGTTGTCGTCAATCAGGGTGTCGTTATAAGCCTTTTCAGTAGTGCGGGCACGAACTGTCCATGCAATTCCTCCATGGCTTCCATCGTTATCTAAATTTTGATATCCATTGCTATAGCCAGGCCAATCGTAATATGAATCTTGCCCGTCGTAACTAGGATAGCCCGGAGTATTTTTATTTCCGTAAGGATCGTTGAATACTAATGTGTGTTGATCTTGAAAATATCCGATAGCAAGAGTTAAATGCCCCGATGATGTAAGATAATTACAAAGCGGATGTGGGTAACCTAAATCAATTTCTGTTGTGGTATATGAATATGTACAACTTGATGTCCAAAGCTGATTCGATGTAATTCCATGGTTTTCGATGTATTGACGCATACGAGAATTTGGCGAATAAGAGCCTGTCCACATGTAACCATATCCGCCGTAAGCAGTTGTTCCATAAGCATCTTCGGTTGATTCGTAATAAACCTCACGAAAACGATATCTATCGGCAACGTATGAGCCATAGTCGTTTGTATGTGGATCCCACGATTGACCATGGTCAACTTCGGTAGGCCATTTTGGTAAGCGATTAAAATATGCAAATGCCATTACCGATGTTGTTGGAGCACATGAGCCCCAGCCGGCATGCCAAGTTGGAGTGTCATAAACCTGATGAACATATGGCACCTCTCCTGGAATACGAATGATAACTTCGTCTTTGGTTTGTTGATATGCATTTGTGTTGAAAAACGCTATTTCAAGCGGATTGGATTCGTGAAACAAAACCGTTTCTGAAAGTAGACCCGATTTATCGGCGTTAAGATTTGCTTTCACAAGTTTTCGTTGATTGTAAGTGTGATAAAATATTTCATTATTGTTTCCAATAATCGGATTCATTTCGTTGATTTCAGGAGTCTGTGTTAAGTAATGTTTTTCTGTTCCATTATATTTAATGCGAACTATTTCAGAACCTAAAAATTTAAAATCTTGTGAAAATATTTCTTGAAATAAAATTTTTTTCGAGTTATTATCCCAATTTGCGTTTCCGCCCCTTCCTAAGTCATACGTTGCATTTTCAAGCAAATCGAACACATATAAATTACCATCTAGTGATGAAAACATAATTTTTTTGTTATCGGGCGACCATTTAGGATACACATATCCAGTTAGGTTGTTTGTAAATTGTATTTTCTCTAGGCTTGAAAGATTTAATATTGAAAGCTGATCGTCGATTGAATTTACAACAACATATTTTCCATCAGACGAAATAGGCGTATAATTTACATAAATTCCAAGTTCAACTTCTTTTGTTTTCTTATCTTGTAAAATTTGAAGTTTTGTCCCGATAGTATAAACAATAGTTCCATTTTGGGCAAAAAATACTTGCCCGCAAAGTTTAACGGGTTGATGCAATAACTTTATATCTCCAGTATTCAAATCGTAAATAGCAGGAGCTTGGAGTCCTGTTTCGGTAATATGTTTGTATCCTATTTTAGATTTATCGGGCGAAATGTTGTAGTATCTACCACAACCTGGCGAAGAAACTAATACTTGCGAAACTCCATTTTCGAGCAAATATAGTTTCGAAGCATAATTGTCGGTATACACAAGACCTTTTGAACTTTGTGCAAGATTTGTGAAATATCCTTCGGATTCGGCTCTATATGCAAAATCGTAATCTTCGTTTTGCGAAAATAAATTTATGGAAATAAGCATTGATAAAAGAAGTAATTTTGTTCTCATGGTATAATTGATTTTTATTCATCTCAAATTTAAGCAAAAAGAATAAGATTTTAAAATCGATGAGAAAAATCAAGCCAAATATAAATAGCCCTTCGGTTTTATTTTTGGTGATTTGACACCTATTACGATTCAATGTGACCGACACAATTTAAAAATAAGATACCCGCTTTTGCGGGTATGTGGTAATTTTTTGAGGCACATTCCCTTGAAAAAGGGAATCTAAAAAATCACATATGTGTCATATGGAAATAGAATTGGTATGATTTCAAAAAAAGACGCAATTTTTCAGGTTTGAAGTTAATACAGAGACATCGAATAAGAGTCTAAGCTTGAAAATATCAATGCGTTTAGTGATAAAAAAGATTAGATTTCCCTAATAATGTTCAGAAAATCAAAGCAAATTGCTACACAAGGAAAATTATCCGATAAAAGATTTCAAGATTGATTCGAAAATAATTCGTCCGTCGGTATTTCCAAGCTCATCGTCCGATGCTCTTTCGGGATGTGGCATCATTCCATAAACATTTCGTTTTTCGTTACAAACTCCTGCAATATTTTCGACTGAACCGTTTGGATTCGACTCTAAATTAATACTTCCATCTTCGTTACAATATCTAAACAAAATTTGTTTGTTAAGTCGCATATTTTTAAGCGTTTCGACATCGGCATAATAGCGTCCTTCGCCATGAGCAATTGGAATTTTCAGCGTTGCTTTTTCAGGAATCAAATTCGTTAATGCTGAAGTATTGTTGTCGGGTTTTATGAAAATATTTTTGCAAATAAATTTTTGATTATCGTTATGCAAAAGAGCACCTGGCAACAATCCTGACTCGCAAAGAACCTGAAAACCATTGCAGACCCCAAAAACAAAACCGCCCTTGTTAGCAAACTCAATTACACTTTTCATGATAGGGGAAAATTTTGCAATTGCTCCTGAACGTAAATAATCGCCAAACGAAAATCCACCCGGAAGAAATATTCCATCGACATGTTGCAAATCAGTATCTTTGTGCCATAATCTTACAACTTCCTGTTCCATAACTGATTCAAGAACATAAATCATATCTTCATCGCAATTCGATCCAGGAAAAATTACTACTCCAAACTTCATGAGAAATTGTTTTAAAATTGTTTTTCAAAGATATGCAATATTGTATAATTTTTCATTTTTTGATGCCGAAAAATAGCTTTTTACAACATGTTTTTAATAAAAGTGGATTCGAACTTGAAAATAATGGATTAATCATTATATTTGGTAAACTATAAAATTCACATTACTGTAACAAAAATGGAAATTATTGACGAGGATATTCGACTGTTTATTGAAACCGTGAAATCGAACTCCGCTTACGATTTTTCTGAATATACCGAAAAGTCATTCAAACGCAGAATTGAAAAAGTTGTTGCCGACAATAGACTAACGGTTAATGAGTTGGTCAGAAAAATGGAAAAAGACGACGATTTTCTTGAAAAAATGGTTCGCGATATTACTGTCAATACTACAGAGTTACTTCGCGACCCGAATGTTTGGATTATGCTAAAGGATAAAATTCTTCCTGAATTTCAGGATAAAGAAATGATAAATATTTGGCATGCAGGATGTTCGTCGGGTCAAGAAGTGTATTCGATGATGATTTTACTCAACGAACTTAATTTATTGCATAAAGCAAATATTTTAGGAACCGACTTGAATACAACCGTATTAGATGAAGCCCGAAAAGGGGTTTATAAATACACTTTTAATAAAATATATATCGAAAATTTTGATGCCATTTTCAATACCGAAGAAGAAATAAAGAAAAGAAAATCGCCACTTGATTTTGAAAAATATTTCGACATTAACAAGACTAAAGATACAATGGTCGCCAAATCGTTAATTACCGGAAAGGCAATTTTTAGAAAACACGATTTAGTTAACGAAAAAAATAAATTTGACATGAATTTCGATATCATAATTTGCAGGAATGTGTTAATTTATTTCAATACACTATTGCAAAACAGAGTTTTTGAGTTATTTCATAATTCTCTGAAAGATAAAAGCTATTTAGTAATTGGATTGCACGAAAGCATTTTGGGTCCATTCTCAAGTCGATTTGATAAAAAACAATTGTATTACCAAAAAAGAAACGTATAGTGCAAGAGAAAATGTCAGTTGATTTTTTGTCAAATACAGATACAAAACTATTAATCGATGGAATAAAGCGTCGATTTACTGTTGACCTCTCCGGCTATTCAACGATGTCGTTTCAGCGAAGAATAAATGTGTTTTTTGCAAATCATAACATTGAAGATACAAGCGATTTCTTACAACGACTTGAAAAAGAAAATAAATTGCTTAAATTCTTTTTGAAAGATATAACCGTTGAAGAAACAGAGATGTTTCGAGATCCTGAATTTTGGATTTTCTTTGCCAATAATATTTTAATTGATTTATTATCGCGAAAAGAAAAAATTACCATTTGGATGCCCGAAAGTACAAGCGGAGAAGATTTTTATTCGTTAGCCATTATTTTATACGAAAAATCATTTAACAACAGAGTTAATGTAATTGTATCTTCAAATAGCGAATTAAATTTAAGTTCTATTAAAGATGGTATTTACACCCCTAAAAAAATGGAACATAACAAACAAAATTATTTTAGATACAAGGGGTTTGAGACCGATTTTATGTCATATTGTAATGATATTGGAAACAAATATCAAATGAATGCCGATTTAAAAACAAATACTGAATTGTTGCTATTGAACTCTATCCCCAGTAAAAGCCCAAAAAATATTGATGTCGTTATTTGCAGAAATAAATTCTTGTACTACACTTCGGAGTGCAAAGAAAAGCTGCTAAATGTTTACTCAGCTAGTTTAAACAAAGGAGGTTTTTTGGCAATTGGAATTAAAGAAAGCATTTCGGAAACAAGACCCGATTTTAAAATATATAACGAAAACGAACAAATTTATATTAAAAAGTAATTTTTATATGTCTGACAAAATAATCATAATTGGAGGTTCAGCAGGAAGTTTTTCGGTGGTAACAAAAATATTATCGTTATTACCTAAAAATTACAACACGCCTATTATTTTGTGTATGCATAGATTAAAACACGTTCGTCATGGGTTCGCAGAAGCATTATCGATTATTTCAAAAAATCCGATTATTGAACCCAACGACAAAGAAAAAATTCAACATGGAAACGTGTATCTAGCTCCGGCAAATTATCATTTGTATATCTCACCTGATTTAACATTTTCGCTCACAACAGAAGAACCAATAAATCATTCCAGACCCTCAATTGATGTTACGTTTACATCGGCGGCAAGTGTTTACAGAGACCGAGTTATTGGAATTATTTTGTCGGGAGCCAACAGCGATGGAGCTTGTGGGATGAAAATGATTAACGATTTCGGCGGAATAGCAATCTCTCAAGACCCTCAAGAATGTCAGGTAAATACGATGCCAAAATCGGCAATTAAACTGGCAAATATTGAGAATATTTATACCACAAATCAAATTATAGATTACATTTTAAAGGTCTCATAAGGGTTGTGGTTAAAAGCTGGCGAGTATTATTGATTAAACGCCCACAAAAAAACTGTTGTGTGTGAAAAATGATAAGGAAAGGTTGAGGTATTTGTAAAAAAGTTAAACTTTGCAATTTAAAATTACAGCTTAAATCTTCGACTTTTTCTTTTCAGTAGTGTCTCCGTCAGGGACGCTACATAATCAAGATGGAGTGTTTCTGGGTATGTTGCTGTAGTTGCCATTCTTATCTTGTTACAAATAACTCAACTTTTTATTTTTCATTTATTTTTATGTGATGGAATTTAGTCGATAATTTGAGAATAAACTGTAATAGCTAAGAAAATCGTGAATAATACTTCCTTTATCCAACTATCTCTCTCGGTCATAAAATAGTTTGTAAAAAATATGGAAAGAGGAATTGATAAAAAGTATAAAAGCTCAAAAGAATTCGTTTGTAATGCAAAAAAAATAATCAACGATAGTATTACAAACCAGAAAAGGATTAAAAGATTATTTCGAGTACTGATTTTTTTCACATCATATCCCATAAAGAAGTAAAGTATAGAAACAAGACTGATTATGAAAAGATACGAAAAGAAGATAATATCGGGGAGTTTAATCTGAAAAACAGCATTTCTGTAAAATAAATCATCGGCAAATCCTTTCGAATACATTGCTAATTCATCGCTTATATAAAAATAAGAACTGGCAATCAAAAAGGGAATCAAAAAACCAACAAGCATAACCGACCATTCACGCCAATTATAGGTTCTGATAATTCCTACGCCAATCCATAAAATTGGAAAAAAGAAAATGATTTTAGCATAAAATAGACTTCCGACAGCCATAAAAAACCCAGCATTAAACAAATACGAAAATGCATATTCGAGTTTATAGGTTCGAAAAACCTGAATCAGTGAAAGAGATAAAAAAATAGTTGGAAATACCATGTCAGACTTTAGCTGAAGTTCGATATTATTCCCAATGATTAGCAAATAAAACAAGGCGGGCAAAGATACTCTCGCATCAATATTGATAAACTCCGAATTCAATTTAATAAGCAAGTACCCAAGTAATACAATGAATATAAGCGATACAATTGTAATTAAATGCAAATTGTATTGAAACAAAAAGTTAAGTAAATTACTTAAAGGTAATTGAGATGCTTTTGGCTGTAAAGTCGAGTGCGATGTTATAATTATAGTTTTTAACCATAAGGCTAAAGCTATTACGGGAACTAAAAACAATAATACGGGTTGTTTTGATTTAAAAAGTCTTAAAAGCATATATAATTATAATAAGTCAAACCCAATATCTTTTCTAAAATTTTTACCTTCGAATAAAATATTATTAGCATTTGCATACGATTTAGCCAATGCTTCGCTCTTTGATTTTCCTAACGAACTTACAGCGATTACTCGTCCTCCGCTTGTAATTATTTTACCATTCGCTAATGTTGTTCCTGCATGAAAAACTAGAGAATCATTAATTTTTTCATTAAGCCTTATCTCGTGTCCTTTTTCGTAAGTTTCGGGATATCCTTTCGAAACAAGCATAACCGTTGTACAATATTCCGTTGAAATTTCGATACTTTTTTCGTGAATTTTATTGTTTGCCACGGCTTCGAATAATTCGACAATATCCGATTTGATTCTCGGAATAACCGCTTCGGTTTCGGGATCTCCCATTCTAACATTATACTCAATCACAAAAGGTTCGCCCTCAACATTTATTAAACCAAAAAATATAAATCCTTTATATGGAATGTTATCTTTTTTTAGTCCGTTTATGGTTGGTTGAATTATGTTAATATCAATTTTCGACATAAATTCTTTTGTGGCAAACGAAACAGGCGAAACAGCTCCCATGCCACCGGTATTTAATCCTGAGTCGTTTTCACCGATTCTTTTATAATCTTTTGCTTCGGGCAAGGTAATGTATGAATTACCATCGGTTAGTACAAAAACCGACAACTCAATGCCTTTTAAAAATTCTTCGATAACAACTTTTTTGCTCGCTTCACCAAACTGACCATCAAGCATTTCTTTTAACGATGTTTTTGCCTCTAAAAGTGAGTTAATAATTAAAACTCCTTTCCCTGCGGCTAATCCATCTGCTTTTAATACATACGGCGGGTTCATCGTTTCGAGGAATGAAATTCCTTCGTTAAAATTATTTTTGTAAACGGTAAAATATTTAGCTGTTGGAATGTTATGTCGTTGCATAAACTCTTTAGCAAAATCTTTGCTTCCTTCGAGCTGTGCCGCAATTTTTCGAGGTCCGATTATAGGAATGTTCTTTAATTCGTGGTCGTTAAGAAAAAAGTCGTGAATTCCTTTTACCAAAGGCTCTTCGGGTCCTACAATTACCAATTGTATGTTTTTTTCAAGAACCGTATTTTTAACCGCAACAAAATCCAATGGGTTAATGTTAATGTTTTCGCCAACAAATGAAGTTCCAGCATTACCCGGAGCGATATACAATTTTGTAAGCTTTTTGCTTTGAGATATTTTCCATGCCATTGCATGTTCTCGACCTCCATTTCCGATAAGCAATATATTCATCAGTCGTTTTTTTGCAAACTTAAGAATAAAAGCGATTCTGTTCAAATATAATTATGATTATGATTTTTCATAAACGGATTAATCCCAATTACGATTCAATGTGACCGACGCAATTTAAAAATAAGACACCCGCTTTTGCGAGTATGTGATAATTTTTTGAGGCACATTCCCTTGAAAAAGGGAATCTAAAAAATCACATATGTGTCATATAGAAATAGAATTGGTATAATCGCAGGCAATTTCTCTTTTTTTAAGAAGCAACTTAAAAAAAATTACTTTAATGTACTCTTTGCAAATTGCGTTTCGGTTTTATTTTTGGTTATTGGGGAATTTGTTTATCTGATTATCAACAAATATGCAAATAAACAAATTTTTCGGGTTTCTAATTAATTTGAGTATATACTGAAAGACTTATAATTGAACGCCCATTAAACAAATATCGTCGGTTTGTTCGTGATTTTGTTTCCACAGATTAAGTGTTTCGTCTAGAATTTGCTTTTGCTCCGACATTGTTTTATGGTGAATTGAAAAAAGAAGATTGTGCAAATTTTTAGAGCCGAATTTTCTATTCTGCTCTCCTCCAAATTGATCTTGATAACCATCAGAACCTAAATAAACTTTATCGCCTTTTACAATTTTAATTTTATGAACTTTAAAAGAACGGTTCGATTCAAGTTGCCAACCACCAATCGGGTAACGAACTCCTTTGTAGTGAAATAGTTTATTATTTCGAATCAAAAGTAAATCTCTTCTTGCTCCTGAAAAAGACAATATTTGTGATTTTTCGTCGTAAACACATAGTGCAATATCAATCCAATCGTTGTTTACAACAAGATTATTATTTTCAAACGAAAATGACTCAATCAATCGCTTGTCCATTTCTTTTAGAATCTGATTCGATTTTTTAAGACCTTTGTCAAGGATGGCGTAGTTCAACAAGCCGTGTCCGAGCATCGAGAGCATCGCTCCTGGAACGCCATGTCCGGTTGAATCGGCTGCGGCAAAATATATAAAATTTTCGTTTTTCGACAACCAATAAAAATCGCCACTAATATAATGTAAGGGTTTGTACAGAATAAACGAATCGGAAAACACTCTTTCGAAATGTCGTTGCTTTGCAAGAATGCCTTTTTGAAGTACGCTAGCATATACAAAACTGTCTTTCATAAGTTTGTTTTCCTCAAAAAGTTTTATATACTCATTTTTTAAATTCGATTCGTTTGAATGAATCCCAGAAAGGATTTCGGAATAAAGTTTTTGAGATGATGACATATCGTAATAAATTAATTGATTATGTTATAATTCTCATATTCAACTGAATTAATTTTTTCTCATTACGACGAATCAATTATTCAATCGTGTAATTAAAACTAATCGAAAATGTTTGTCCTAAATATTTATTGTTAAAAATGTATTCTTCATCGTTGTAAGTGTATGTCTTTTTGTATGCAGAATTTAAAATATTTCCAATCGAAAATTTCAATTTTATTCGTTCGCCAAATTCTTTGGTAATATTAAAATCAAGTTGGTGACGGGGTTGCTCGTAAATGTCAGGAGTTCCATTTTTGATTATCACAACCAATTTTTTTCCGGTAACATTATAACTAAGATTTGCCGATAAACCAATGCTGTCGTTTTTGTAACTTAATAGCCCGTTAATTACATACGGCGACTGTCCAAACATAACCCTATTGCTAGCATGGTCGGGGTCGGTTGCGTGAATTGAACTTAGCTCAAGCGAATCAATCGAAACGACTGATTTTACAAAGGTGTAATTTCCTGCAATGCTTATATTACGAAGAAAATGTATAAAATCAAGATTTTTTCGTAGTTCCAGTTCTATGCCGTAAAGTTTTGCATTATCAACATTTTGCCAAGTCAGTTCAGGATTTACAGCAACTGGATTATCGACTAACTCAATCGGATTTTTAAAATATTTGATAAACGTGCTAATTGAAATCAATTCGCCGGGTTTCAGATATTGTTCCCAACGAATGTCGAAATTGTCGATTTGTGTACGTTGGAGTTCTGAGTTTCCAATATAAGTAATACCCCCTTGAAAATCTTCAGATGCATACGGAGCAAGCTCTCTGAATGTTGGGCGAGCAACCGTTTTAGAATAGGCTAACCGAAATTTTATATCGCTACTTTTGCTGTATGTTAAATTTATTGCTGGAAGTAAATCGATATTTGACAAGGTTCCAGGATTGTATTTTCGATCCATACTTGCAATCCAAATGTTTGTATTTTCAACCCGAATACCTGTGCTTATTTTTATTTTTTCGTTTATAGGTAAATTAACCATTCCATAACCTGCGGTAACATTTTGGTCGGCTTGATAGCTGTTTTTTACATCGGTAGCATCTTGAACATAAACATTAAAAGCGGATTGATCGGCGTTATAGCCAAGATTATCGTCGGAAAAATAATCAGAAATACTACCATTAAAATTATCTTGCTGTTGTATATAACTAATTCGTTGCTCATTAAACATACGATATTTGTACAAAAATGCAGCTCCGAACTTAAATTCTGAATCGGCTCCCAAATATTTGAATGGTCGTGTAATGTCTATTTTATTATCGAAATTTATTTCCGACATATCGCGAAAATATCGAGTCGGTACTTTGTATTTCGATGGAGTTAATTCGTATTCTTGCGAAGTATTTTCGTATTCGGGGTAATGACTATTGGTAAAATATCGTAAATCGGGTTCGTCTTGAGATGAAGAAGTAAATGAACTTAGCCATTTAATATTCAAATCAGCCAAGTTTTTAAACGTGTGATTTCCTTGTAATTGAGTTGACGTCAATGCTCGCTGAATATATTGTAACGTTCGGGTTTCGATATACATTCCTATCTCGTCAGATGGCTTTTCTCCGTACATGTATCGTGCTGATTTATTTCCGCTTTGATTACGAAAAACACTCATTCCAATCGTATGATTATCTGAAAATTTATAGTTCATGCTCATTAATGCTCCAATCAAAACTTCGTTTTCGCCTTGTGTATCGCTGTAAGAGTACTCTTTATTTAAGTTTTGAGCATTGTTTTCGGTTAATTTATAATAACTCACTTCTCCCTCTTCGTAAAAAGTATTTTGATTTGTGTAGCTTAAACTTGTTATAAAACCGAGAGGCTTTCCAAACAAATTGAATTTATTTCCAAACGATATTGAATGGCTTTGATTTAAAAATGATTTTTTCTTTTCGGGCGACATATTTTTATTGAACAATTGTGTAATTGAATCCAAGGTCGGCTTTGTATTGTTGTTATAATATGGAATATCTTCTAGAATCATTCCTTCTGGAACACTTCGAGAACCATCATCGAAGCCAAGCCAATCGTATTTGCCTCCAGTATACGTTAAAAAATCTGCATTTAACGAAGCTTGAGTATTGTACCCAAGTGATGATGAATACTGAAATAGGAGCTTTTCGGGAAAATCTTTGGTTTCGATATTGATAAATCCTCCTGAAAAATCGCCGGGTAATTCGGGCGAAAAAGTTTTATAAACAACCATGTTTTCAATAATATTACTCGGGAAAATATCCATTTGTACCGAATTTCGGTTTGGATCTAAGCCTGGTACACTAGCATTATTAAGAGCTGTTTTGCTGTATCTATCTCCCAAGCCTCTTACGTAAACATATTTCCCTCCTTCAATCGACAAACCCGTAACTCGCTTCAAGGCTCCAGCTGCTGTATTGTCTCCTTGTTTCGACATTTGCTGAGCAGAAATTCCATTAGTTAGTACTACCGATTTTTTTTGCATGGCTAAGACTGCTGATTCGGTTTTTCGTACAGTTTTGGCTGCAATGGTAACTTCTTTAATTCCAAGCATAGCCTCTTCCATGTCAAAATTAAGAGTTGAAACATCATTTGCTTTCAATACAAGATTATTATACACTTGTGGCTCATACGAAATGTATGAACATTGAATATTGTATGTTCCTGGTTCAATATTTTGAATGCTAAAATTTCCATTAAAATCAGTTATTGTTCCAATATGTGTTCCTTGAATTAATATATTAACCCCGATTAGCTCTTCCTTTGTGTTTTTGTCTATTACACGACCATTAATACTTGCTTTTTGTGCAGAAACAAAACTTACAAATGCAAAGAGGAATAAGCTGGTCGATATTAACTTGTTGATTTTCATGCTTAAAATAATTATTTGTTTAATAAACAGTAAAAGGCTAATAGCAATTTGCTACCAGCCCCTTTATTGTAATGGCTTTATTTTTTAGTACAATAATGTCCATCCTTCTGCCCAATTTTCTGAGTCAAAAGCTCCTTTATAACTAACCGTTTCAAAAAACAACGATGATGGATATGTTGCTAAATTATCGGTTTGAGGATTTGCTGGAATTGGGTCAACTGAATCGATTTCGGGATTTTCAACCGAATTATTTGCTGTTGTAAAGTAAGCTGCAAAAGTTGAAGCAGCATTTGCTGAATCAGGATTTGCCGAAGCTCCACCACCAAAAGATATTTTGAATATACTTTCTGCAGTTCCATCAGCTACATTATAAAATACATTGCCTTCTAAGTTCAATTCTCCTGCTTGAAAACGGTCGTACGTTCCTTCGCCTTCTAATAATTCGATATCAATACCTTTCTCTTGGTTGACAAAAATTGAGTTTGCATAAGTTCCTCCTGCATTGTCTCTGAAAGTTAATATTCTTGAACCTTGACCAGTTCCTCTTCCAATGTATGTAACATTGTAAATCTCTGGGGTTGCATAAGGAGATGCTGTTTCAGGGTCAGTACCACCATCGTGTTCGCCACAACGGTCGCCTGCATTTTCGTCTTGAACTGCTAACCAAAATTGACCTTTCCCTCTAAAACCTTCATCGTAATCGAAACTATCGTCACCACAATTTGATACAACAACATATTTTATTTGTGGAGTACCTCCAAAAAATTCGATTCCATCGTCCTTGTTTGCAATAACTTCGATGTATTCTAGGGTTGTTCCGCTTCCAACTCCGCCAAGAGTCAATCCATTTATTTCATTACCTTCGCCTATATCGGTTCCTCCGTGGCGAATTGAAATATATTTTAGTATTCCTGAATCATCAGTGTCATCTGTTCCTCCGTATATTCCACGTGTTTCGTTTGTTGGGATTCCTTCGATTGCCGATTCGCCTGGAGTTGAATTCAATTGTGCTTTTCCTAGAATAATCAAGCCACCCCACAAACCTCTGTCAGTAATTGAAAGCGAACCATTTAAGTCGTCAGATTCTGCAGTAAAAATAATTGGGTCGTCTGCTGTACCTTCTGCCATAATTTTACCACCTCGAGCAACGATAAGTGCACTAGCATCTTCTCCTTGTCCGTCTTTACCTTTTATAATCGTTCCTGGTTCAATCGTTAAAACTTGACCATCGTTAACAAAAACAAGTCCTTCTAGAATATACGTTTCGCCAGATTTCCAAGTAGTTGTACCAACTCCACTTCCATCGTCGGTAATATTATGTTCGTCAGAGGTTGTATCATAAACACATGTTCCGTCGTCCTTTTTAGCTTTTGAGTCGAAGTTTGTTGCTTCCGAATCGGTGCAACCTTCTTTTTGACAAGAACTTAAACCAATTAAGGCACTGATTAAAATCAAAGCTGTGATTTTTAAATAATTTTTTTCCATTTTTATTAGTTGTTAAATTAAAATTTGCTTTTTCGACAATGCAAAATAAGTCTTAGGATATTACTAGGCAATGAATGATAAATTATGTTTTTGTTAAGTTTTTGTTATCACAAGGGGTTAAAATTTAATGTATTCGTAACATTCACGTAAGAATTGAAGATTAATTTCGAAATGTAGAATCCCCCACATTTGATGGGAATTAGCTTATACAAAAACAAAGAAAATGACGAATAAAAAATTTAAAATACTACTTGTTGATGACGAAGAAGATATTCTCGATTTTCTAAGTTATAATTTAAAGGAGGCTGGATATAATGTATATACAGCATCAAATGGTTTATCTGCGATTGAAATTGCAACTAGAGTAATTCCCGATTTAATTATTCTTGATGTAATGATGCCTGAAATGGATGGGATTGAAACCTGTGAAAACTTAAGAGCGAATTCAAAGCTTGAACAAACGCTTATTTTATTTTTATCGGCACGCGGTGAAGATTATTCGCAAGTTGCTGGTTTTGACGCTGGAGCCGACGATTATGTAGTTAAGCCCATTAAACCACGATTGCTTATTTCTAGAATAAATGCCTTGTTGAAACGAAAATCAAAAGACTTCTCGGAAAAAGAAATCGCCGAAATCGAGATTTCGAATAATGAAAAATTAATTATTAATCACGAAAGATATACCATAAGCAGAGGAGCTGAGGAAATTATTTTACCAAAAAAAGAATTTGAACTATTGATTTATCTATCATCAAAACCCGAACGAGTATTTACCAGAGATGAAATAATGGCTAAAGTTTGGGACGATAATAGTTTTGTTGGTGACCGCACAATCGATGTTCATATAAGAAGGCTTCGCGAAAAAATTGGCGATGAACACATTGTTACGATTAAAGGCGTTGGTTATAAGTTCGTTCCATAGTCTTTCGACCTCCTTCAGGAGAAAAAAATAGGCTGAAAAGAATTCTTTTCAGCCTATTTTTTTAGGGCTAAAATTATTATCTGATTACGGTTACAGTTCCTGCGATTTCATGCGATTTACCTGTAACTTCTTTTAATACCACTCGCCAAGTATAAACTCCCATCTCTACTAATGCTCCTGAATTGTGAACCGTTCCGTCCCAAGCTCCTTTGACGTCGGTATATCCTGATTCTGGGTTGTAGAAGACATCGGTTTCGAAAATTAACTCGCCCCAACGGTCATAAACAGCATAATAGAAATTATCTGGGTCTATACCAATTCCTTTAAAGAAGAAATAATCATTCCTATTGCTTTCAGGTGTAAATGCATTTGGTGCATAAAATGTAAAGCCTTCGTTTACAATTACGTTGCCAACTACAGTATCCAAACAACCTTGCTGTGTCATAGCTGTTAACAATACTTCAAATTCTCCAGGTTGCGTATATTGATGTTCTGGATTTTCGATTGTTGAAACTTCGTTATCTCCAAAATTCCAAACTACGGCATCAGAACCGATTGATTCGTTGTAGAAATTTACACCCCCGTCGAATACATTTACCGTGCTTGGATAAATATACATAGCTGCGATTGGTTCTGGGTAAACTTCAATATAATCGCTGTAAACCGTTTCGTAATAACAACCAGAAGTTGTATCGGTTACCGTAACATAAACACTATAAGTTCCAGTGTATAGAAATTCGTGTGAAGGAGCTATCTCTTCTGAAGTATCATCTGAAGAACCATCACCGAAATTCCACTCATAAGTATATGTCGAATCGTTAAACAAATTACTAAACGTAGTCGTCAACGGTGGACAAGATGCGATTGTGTCTCCTACCAACTGTAATTGCGGAATAGGATGAACATTAACATTTACTGCAAAAGTATCGCTTGGAGAATTGCACTCGTCAGTTACCGAAACAAAATATGTTGTTCCTACAACTGGACTCACTACCCGACTGAACATAGATGTTGGGACACCTAAATCGGTCCAATAATATGAATACGAGCTTCCGTCTCCACCATCGGCATCAACAATCAATGTTATGGTTTCGCCTTGACAAATAGTTGTATCAGATGGCGACACTTCAATTGTAATTTCAGGAAATACGTTCACGGTTATCGATGTCGAGCCTTCGCAATGATTCATGTCTGAAATCAATACTTGATATGTAACGGTATCTTTTGCTTCAAGTATATAATTTTGAGAAATTACACTTGGTTCTCCAAAAGTAGTCCACTCATAATTATATCCATTTAATGGGTCAGGTGTTCCGCCCAAACCATAAGCAGATAACTGTATTTGCTGACCTATACAAAGCGTGTTGTTTCCTCCACTAACAAAAGCTGTAATTGCATTTGGTTCATCGACATCAAATGTTCGTTGAACTTCGCAACCATTAACATCAATCAATGTAGTAACGTACTGACCAGCGATTAAGCCAGTAAATGTATATGCCGAATCAGACAACCAATATTCAGTAGCAGAAACTGGATTTAAGGTGTATGAGCTTGGATGAGTTCCAAAGCTTGGATTCACAACAACAAACCCGTCATCGTAGCCATTACATGTTGCATCGGTAATTACAACTGATTCGATTACTGGTAGAGGCACCATATCAACTTTCACTTGTGTGCTTTCACTACAATTGTTTTCGTCGTACACCACTACATTATACCAACCTTCGGTAACGCTATCCATTTCATTTTCATATGCTCCTAAGTTAGGAATCCAACTATACGAATAATGAGTCCCGGTTCCTCCAAGTGCATTGACAATAGCAGTTCCGTTGTTTAATTTACAAGTTGTTGGTATATTATCAGTAGTGAGCTGAATCTGTGTTGGCTCGCCAACTGTGAACATATCATCGGCTCTACAACCTTTATGGTCGGTTACAGTTACATAATAATCACCAGCCATAACATTGTAAACAGGCTCAGTACTTCCTTGTGAAGGATTCCAGTTGTAAGTGAAAATACCATTCCCTCCCACAGCCGAAATATCAATACTACTTCCTTCATCTGAACCATAACACAATGCATCAACAACTGTAGCAGTCATTGTAAGTGGGTCGGGTTGCGGAATAATGGTATCCAATATTATTTGACATCCATTTGCATCGGTAATCGTTACAAATTGAGTAAAGTTTGCCGATAAATTATTTGGATGCGATGTTAGATTTCCATTAGTCCATAAATATGAATATGCAGGTGTTCCTCCGGCAGTAATAATATTAATTTGACCATCGGAATATCCGTTACATGTTGCTGGAATAATACTGTTAGCAATAGCATGCAACTGAGCGGGTTCAGATACTACAACATTACCATACTCATGGCAACCACTTGCATCGGTAATGGTTACGAAATACTCAGTAGCCGATAAAGCGGAAATGCTTGAACTCATTGGATTTGTAACTGTTTCGATAAAGCTTGTTGACCACTCAATTTCAAATGGAGCATCTATAATAGCTTGTGCGAATTCCATGTTTATAGAACCATCACTGTCGCCATTACATAAAACATCTGTTGGGTCCAATAAAGTAATATAAGGAGCTTCTAAGTCATTAATTCCGACAACCAACGAATCAACACAACCTTTGGCATCTACTACCGTAAAGGTATATTGACCTGATGCAACATAACTAAGTATCGTTCCTGTAGTTCCTGTTTCCCACATGGATGATGTATAAGGAAGTTCTCCACCAATGACTCCAACTTGAGCTCCTCCTGTTGCCAATCCACAATTCGCAGGTGTTACCGATTGCTCGCTAACGATAAGTTGGTTCGCACACAAGATTGTATCTCGAGCTACTTTTCTACATCCATTTGCATCAATTACTGTCAAAATATATGTACCACAAGCCAAATCGGCAACATCTTCGGTTCCTTGAGCTGTTGACCAAGCATAACTATATGGCAATACTCCTCCTGTAATAGTTGAGTTTATCGAACCGTCTTCGTATTCATAACAAGTTTCATCAACTGAGAATAACGTAATGTTTAGAACAGGCGGTTGAGTTATCAATACACTTGCTGTATCTTGACATAATTTAGAATCCGTTACGGTTAAATTGTACAAGCCTGCACTAATATCTAACAACGAACCCGAACTTGTTGAATTGCTCCACGAATACGAATATCCTGGTGTTCCTCCATTGATAGTAGGAACGGCATAACCCGAAGAATCTCCATAACAATCAACATGTTGAAAGTTGTCGATTGAAACAACCAATTGAGTCGGCGATAATACCTCCACATCTCCTGAAACCGTACAACCATTATCGTCAGTTACCGTTACATCTACCATTCCTGCACACAATCCTATAGCTGTAATTGAGGTCTGACCACCTTGCCATTCTTGTGTGTAAGGAGCTGTTCCTCCGTAAGGAGATACCGTTGCCGTTCCATCGCATGAACCATAACAGAATGTTTTAACAGAACTAATATCAAAAGTTAAAATAGTAGGTTGTGAAATTACGACATCGGCTATTTCTTCGCAACCATGGCTATCGGTAACCGTTACATAGTAAGTTCCTGAACACATATCCCTAACAGTACTCGTTGTATCAGAACTTCCGTCCCATTGATAAGAGTAAGGAGAAGTTCCTCCGACCGAAATAACACTTGCAGATCCATTACAACTATCGTTACACAACGGTTCAGTAAACGATGTTGACAGAGCAATAGCAAATGGTTCGGTAATGGTTTTTGAAGCAGATGCTTCGCAGCCGTTAGCATCAGTAACCGTAACAGAATGTAAGCCGTCACATAGATTTGTTGCAATTGTAGATACTTGAGAATTATCCCATTCATAAGAGAATGGTGATGTTCCCTGAGATACAGATACCGTAGCCGTTCCATCACAAACCCCATTACAACTTGCATTTGTAAATGAAGAAATTGTAACTGTCGGGCCTAAGATATTATTAACCTGAATAGTTGTGTCCTCTCTGCAGTTTTTGTTATCAATAATAGAAACAGTGTATGTACCTGCAACGATATTGGTAATATCCTGTGTGCTATAAACTCCATTGTTCCAACTGTAAACGTATGGAGCAACTCCTCCGGTAACCGTTAAATCAATTGCTCCATCAGCTTGTCCACAACTTGCATCTGAAACAATATCAGAGAAAGTAATTTTCGGTGGTTGTACCAATGTAACTTCATCATATACTTCACAACCATTGTCATCTTCAACGGTTACGTGATATGTTCCTATCATTAACCCAGAAGCAGTTTGTGTTGTTTGTAACAATAAATCGTCCCATTGATAAGTATATGGAGATTCTCCTCCAGATGGAATTGCTTCTGCAGAACCATCACTTCCTCCAAAACAGGTTACTTGGTCAGAGTTCAAACTTACACTTAACTGACTTGGTGCTGAAATAGTAACATCAACAATGACTATACAATTGTTTGCATCGGTAATGCTTACATCATAGTCTCCTGCACATAAATTACTTGCGGTTGTGGTTGTTGAACCACTGCTCCATGAATAACTATATGGACTTGCACCACCTCCTATTGAAACCACCGCAGTGCCATCGCATAAACCAAAACAAGAAACATCTTGAGAGGAGGATATGCTTGCTGTTCCTGCAGTAATATTTGTAATAGAAACGGTGTTGCTTGCTGTACAACCATTATCATCGGTAACATTTACGGTGTATGTTCCTTGTGATAAACCAATCGTTGTTGAAGACGTAGCAGTTGTTCCTCCATTCCAACTATATGAGTATGGAGAAGTTCCGCCAGAAACAAGCACAGAGCCCTCTCCATTTGCTTGTCCACAATTCTCATCAACACTTGACATTACTAAAGCTATGCTTGTTGGTTCGTAGATATTAACCGAAGCTGTATCGGTACAACCTTTTGAATCGGTTGCGGTAACAAAATAAGTTCCAGCCATTAATCCGGTTGTTGTTGCTACTGTTGGTGTACTTCCTCCATTCCATACGTAATTGTACGGCGAAGTTCCTCCAATAGTTGTTGCTGTTGCTGTTCCATTGTTCTGACCAAAACATAGCACATCGGTACTTGCAGAAATGCTTACATCAACAGAATCGGGCTGTCCAACAATTGCAATGGTATCGTGAGTACAACCATTAACATCGGTTACAGTAACAGAATAAGATCCAGCACATAAGCCAGTTGCCAAGGCTGTTGTTTGACCATTATCCCATGAATATGTATAAGGAATATCCCCAACACTACCAACAACCAAAGCTGTTCCATCACAAGCAGCATAGCAATTTGCATTGTTTACTGTTGAAATTACAGATGTAACACCCGGTAAATCGAGAACTGTTGCAGTATCAACAAAAGTACATAAATTGGCATCTGTTATAGTTATAATGTGTGTACCTGCAAATATACTTGAAGCTATATCGGTTGATTGTCCATTACTCCAAGCATAAACATAAGGAGTAACTCCTCCAACCACATTTACCTCAAGCTCTCCGTCAGCTAATTCGCAATGAGCATCGGTTACAACAAACGAAGTTGAAAGCTGTAAAGGTTCAGAAACTAAAACAGAACCTGAAATTGTACATAAGTTACTATCGGTAATAGTAACAAATTGTGTTCCTTCCATAGCTGTTAACAAGGTGTCGTTAGTGCTTCCTGCATCCCATGAATACGTATATGGGCTTATTCCTCCCGAAGCAGATACCGTTGTTTGACCGTCAGAACCGCCATTACAACTTACATCGTCTATCAATGAAACCGATATTGATAAAACTGTGGGCTCGCCTACAACTCCCGAAGCTGTTTCAGTACAACCATTCGCATCGGTTACAATTACATTATATGTTCCAGCTATTACATTTGATGCTGTTGAAACATCTTGTGCATCGGCATCATCCCACAAGTATTCTAAGGTTCCTGTTCCTCCGCTTGCAATTACCGTTGCAGAGCCTGTATTTCCTCCGTTACACAACACATCTGTAGTCGTTACGCTTGCGGTTATGTCGGTCGGTTCCGGTACAAAATCCGATGCGGTTGAAGTACATCCATTACCATCGGTTACCGTGACTTCATATGTACCTGATATTAATCCGCTTGAGGTAGCTCCTGCTCCGCTTGGCCATGCATAGCTGTATGGTAAGGTGCCTCCTATGGCACTTGCACTGATGCTTCCATCACTACTTCCAAAACAATCGGTGCTGGTTATTCCACTTATGCTCGCTACTAAGGCGGTTGGTTCTACTATCGTTACGCTTATGCTATTGCTCGCTCCCATGACATCGGTTACGGTTACATCGTAGGTGCCGGCACTTAAGCCGCTTGCCAATGAATCGTTAAATGTAATG
>Ga0154549_154_pt1 | contig 34450 bp, 32 predicted proteins | sample RifGroF2_FD_105692 | JGI IMG/M metagenome (GOLD analysis project Ga0154549, IMG submission 105692) | Bacteroidetes bacterium GWF2_33_38 | reverse complement strand
ATTGTCTGAATATTTTTATCTCTCGTTAAATCGCCTTATTTTTAGTCAAAAATTAAAACAAATAGCTGGTTTTTAGACGAACTGCCGTTACCTGCAATGCTAAAAAGACAGACATCCATAATTAGTTGACTGACAGAATTACAGGTTTTTACGATTGGCATTTCATTTGATTAATTACTAATAAAAAGATTATGGCTACATTACTTCAATCAATCGACCAACTTATTGATAACATCTCAGTAACTGACAGACAAGAGGAAAATATCAAGAATTCCGTTTCCAACCTTGATTCTAACCTAAAGAACAGTGACAATAATTTGTATGTAGAAAGAACCTTTACAAACGGTTCTTATGAGCGAGATACAATTATTCGACCTTTAAATGATGTTGATATTTTTGCTGTTCTCAAAAGAGATGATTGGAAGGATGAATATGACAATTTGCCAAATCCTCAAAACGTTTTAACAAGAATCAAAAATTACCTAAATAGCCTAAATGATTATAAAGATAAAGTATTTCAAAGTAGACCCTGTGTTACTATTGAGTTAAGTGATAAGGATTTTGATGTTTTGCCAAGCTTTGCTCAGCTTGGGGGTGGTTATTTAATTCCAAATTCAGACTTAAAATCTTGGACATATTCCTACCCTGAACAATTGACAACTGATTTAAATAATACACATAAAAGCTGTAATTATAAACTAAAACAAATAATAAAGGCAGTAAAATACTGGAATAGAGAAAATTCTAAAATAATTCCGTCTTACCATATTGAAGAAGCCGCAATTAATATTTTTAAAATAAATAGTTTCAAGAATTTTGAAGAAGCAATTAGACTTTGGTTTAACAATGCGGAGTATAATTTGATTTCTCAAAAATTTAAGTCAAATGATGACTATACAGCTAGTGTGAATAAAATCAAAAAAGTTAAGGATAAGTTGAATAATGCAAAAAAGCTTTATGACGAAAATAATGAGATTGAAGCAATCAAGATTTGGAAAGAAATATTTGGTAAAGAATTTCCAACAGTAGACATGGATGAAGCTAAGAATTTTTCCAAATCTCTTTCAGAAGGTAGTTTGAAAGTTAGCTCAGCAGGAATACTATCCACAACTATAGGTAAAAGTGTATCAGCTTCAAAAGGTTTTTATGGCGACATTTCCTAAAGCTAAATACTATAATTCTGATATTCAGATTTATGCTATGAAATCACAATATCCTCAATTTAAAGCAATTAAAAAAGGGAAAAATGACATAGAATTCATTGGTGAATTAACTGTTAAATCTGAATTCCCTACTTATACAGTTTCAATAAACTATAGAGGAGATAAAAGTCCAATTGTAAAAATATTAAAGCCGGAACTTATTGAAAATCCTCCTCATATTTATCCTTCAAGCAGAACGTTATGCCTTTATCATCCTGATAATTACAAATGGTCTAAAGAAAAATTAATTGCTAAAGATATTGTATCTTGGACTGCAGCTTGGATTTATTTTTATGAAGTTTGGCTTGAGAAAGGAATTTGGATTGGCCCAGAGGCGTCACATAATTTACCCAAAGATATCTCTAATGAATAAAATTGTTCCATTTAAAACGTATTACGACAGAGTTAAAGCAATCGGTAACATAGGTACTTTTTTACTTTATACTTCTGGATTAATGTCTATAGCTGTATTAATTATTGACAAGAGTTCTTTCGCAAACAAAGAGATTTTTCAAAATTACCTAAATTCGTTACTAGCAGTTTTTTCAGTTTTTTATTTTTTTTCTAACATCGTGCAGAGTTATTTTTTTCAAAACGCTGAATTCCATCGAAAAAATGATTTTACAGATAATAGTTTCAAAACAAAACTTTCAGAAAAAAATTCAGTAAATTATTTTTCAAATGATAATATTGAAAATGGAATATTAAAATTGGGCGTAAATTGCTTTGAAAATTCTTTTTTCACTCGAAATATTTCAGGTAAAATGATGATTAAGGAGTCTATAAAGAGCACGGTAATATTATGTCTATTTATATTAGTAGCTGCTGTAACTGATACTAGAATTTTCATGACATTATTAAAAATGGCATTGCCTTTATCTATTATTCAAAAAACCGTTAAACTTCTAATATTGCACCAAAAAGTAAGTAAAGTATTCTTTGCTTTTAAACTAATTTTTACAGATGTACATGAAGCCAAGCGGCCTTCATTGATTATTAATAACGTAATTAACTATGAAAAATCTTTGTCTTGGGCTTGTATAACTTTGGACAGTAAAGTGTTTAATCGGATGAATGCTGAACTTTCAATTGAGTGGGAAAGAATTAAAAATGAACACTCCTTATGAATTTAAGATAAAAAAGCACAGCAGGTAACATGCAATATACAAAATTGGGGTTTAATGGGTTATTCATGGGTTGTGGCTCGCATCAAGTGCCGTGTAGCTTGATAGAGAATCGCACCGTAATCCCCAACTTTGCATATTGCCACCGTCAGACTGTCTAATAACCCCAAGTGTTAATAAAAGTTTAAGTTATTAACAATCAGCAACATATCGTATTTTAAATTTGTTAATATTCTGATTATTAGCTATATTCGTAATATGAAATACATATTAGGAAAAAACAGAGAACAAACATTTATATTTCCGGTTTCGGTAGATGAAACAGTCTCGAAGGACAATGATGTAAGATTAATCGATTTGTTTGTAGATGGTTTAAACATTGGGGATTTTGGTTTTAGAGTAGACTTTGGGGAAAATGGCCGACCAGCTTATCATCCTGCCGATTTGCTAAAACGGCAATGGGTTTTTAGTTACAGAATTACCAAAAAAGGAATGGACAGAGCTAGTTCTGATGTGGGATTTATGCTCACAGCCTATAACCTTCGAAGAATTTTAATATAATTGGCTTTGAAAGGTTCAAAAAGTATATGGAAGTACTTTTGATTGATTTTATGATGATAATACGCTTTTTGAGACTCCAAAACATGAATTTTAACAAACCCAATTTTGGGAATAAATTATTGTCTGAATATTTTTATCTCTCGTTAAATCGCCTTATTTTTAGTCAAAAATTAAAACAAATAGCTGGTTTTTAGACGAACTGACGTTACCAGTAATGCTATGAAGACCGTTCAGACCATCAACAACAGACAAAATAAATGAATAAACAAGCCAACGCTTCAGCAAAACCAAAAGAGCTGCAACACCACCTACAAGCTGACACAGTTGCAGCACATTTGCTTTTGCCCTGCCGCACAATAACATTTGCAATATGACAGATACTATACCGACAGATAATAGTTATTCTAAAGGTTCCGAATGGAGGAAGTGGGATTTACATGTTCATACCCCTGCTTCGTTTTATTTTAACGGAACAAAGAAACTCCGTGAGATGTCAGCGGAGGAAAAGACAGCGGAAATAAAACTATTTATTGACACAGTTAATAAAAGTGATGTAGCTGTTTTTTGTTTAATGGACTACTGGACTTTTGATTGGTATTTGGAACTTCAAGAATATGTCGCTATTAATACTGACGAACTGAAGAAAACAGTTTTTCCAGGAATGGAATTGAGAATTGAAAGTCCAACCGATTATAGATTGAACATTCATGTTATTCTATCAGACAAACTTTCTAAGCAAGAATTGATTGACTTCAAATCTGAACTCAATATTCGTTCTATCGACAAAAAACTTTCAAATGATGCCTTAATTCGTTTTGCAAAAACCTTAGACGAAAGCAAAGCAGGCAAACATGGCTATGCAAATCCAGCAACTTTAGATGATGAAAAACTTCTACAGCTCGGCTCACAGACAGCAGAGATTACTCAAGATTCACTTGGCAAAGCATTTAAACATATTCCAGTTGACACAGGTTATATAATTCTACCATATGACACAAGCGATGGCCTACTAAACCTTAATTGGGAAGACCATCCTCATGCAGATAATTACTTTATGCAGAGTGCTCATATTTTTGAGACAAGAGACCAACGAAACATTGATTTAATCAACGGTATTAAGACAAATGAAAACAAAAAGTTTTTTGAAAACTTTTACAAGACTTTAGGGAATCAAGCCAAGCCATGTATTTCTGGAAGCGACGCACATAAATATTCTGACTATGGGAAATATCCATCTAATAGAATTACTTGGATAAAAGCTGACCCAACCTTTGAAGGACTTAAACAAATAATTTTTGAGCCTAAGGAACGAATCAAAATTCAGGAAGCAAATCCAGATACAGATTTTGATAAACCTTTGTTCACTTCAATTCAAATCGTAGAGGAAATCAAAATTCTTGACGACCCAAATTCCGAATTAAGTTTTTCTAAAACCGAACTTCCATTAAATAGAGGTTTGGTTTCAATCATCGGTGGCAGGGGACAAGGAAAATCTATGTTAATAAATTTTTTGGGGCACGGCTTCGGAAAAGAAATAAATCAAAAACTGCAAACAAAAATTCAGTTGAGTGATAACTTTCAAGTTGAATGGAAACAAGGTGCAGAAGCAACACCCAAAACTTTTACACTTGGAACTCAAAAAGACCTTCCTTTTACTTTCATCTACCAAAGCAAAATTAAAGAAATTGCTGACGACAATGAAGTTCTAAAAAAGGAAATCATTGATATTTTGAACGGTGCTGGTTTCCAAAAGCCCCCGACTAAAATTGATGAAATACAAGTTAAAGAAACGATTCAAAAATATTGGAATTTAAATGACTGGCTTGAACAAATAGATGAATCGGGTAAAAAAATAAATGACAAAGATGCAATAGCAAAAAAAATTGCTTCAATCAAAGATATAATCAAATTAGTTTCAGAGGGTTCTAATAAGGAGTTGCTCGAGTTTTTTGTTTTTGGTATTGAACTCATAAATAATAAAACTGAAGAAAATAATAAATTAAGAAAACTAAGGGATAAAATAGTTGAAGTTCGAGATTCCTTGAACGAAGAACTATTTATATATGACGGCATTCCTCCAATTGACACTTCTGCTCAACAGAAAAGAATCTGGCAATTGTATAGAAGAAACTTTAAAGACATTAAGCAAACTGAGTTGGACAATAAGAAAATTAAAGAGCAGGATTTTAAGGATTATAAGGGCGACCTATCTCAATTACTTTCAAATCTTATTAACTACCAAAAGGAAATTACAGAACTGGAGGAAAAACTTAAAACAATTGATGCAAATATTGCAGAGTTAGACAAAACAAAATTGAAGTTAAATGAAATTATCAAAGAGCAACTAACAGTATTATCAGAAGAAGCAACAGCTATTTCTGAAATCTGGAAAAGGAAAATATTTGATAATCCCGAAAGAGGAGAATCTGAAAATAAATTAATTAAGAAGATATTAGCCGACAAGAACATTAATATTGAGGGGACTATTTTCTTTAATATAGGTGCATTCTACATTGCTGCGGAAAGATTAATAGATGGTCGCTCACTTAAGCCAAAATCAAAAGAAAAGATTTTTGAACTATTAAAACTTGGAAACGATTCAATTGCAAATGATGCGCTTAATTACACAATTGAACAATTAGAAGCAATCCGAGAAGAAAGCAATGGTTGCTTTTACGCTGGTAGTGAAAATGATATTTTCAAAATATTTATTGACCCTACAATTAAAAACCGATATGTTCAAGTAGTAGCAAACATTACTGTTGATGGGAAAAACTTGAATGAATTGTCAGCAGGACAAAAGGGAACGGTTTATCTGTGCTTGAAATTAGCAACTCAGCTTTTTACTGGTCCAATTGTGTTTGATCAACCCGAAGATGATTTGGACAATGATTTTATAACGAATCAACTAATAGACTTGTTCAAAGAAATTAAAAAGTATAGACAAGTAATTATTGTTTCTCATAATGCAAATCTTGTCGTCAATGCCGATTCCGAACAAATAATTATTGCAAACAACACAGATGAAAAACTATCCTATGAATCGGGTTCATTGGAAAACGAAAAAATCAATCACGACATTTGTAGAATACTTGAAGGTGGACAAAGAGCATTTGAAAAACGCAGGGACAAATACATGTATAACAAAAAATAATTCAGCTAACGCATTTGGTGGCACATTTGCTTTTTGCAATCGCACAAAGCCAAATAAAAAAAGCAAAAGAGCCACCAAGCCAACGCACCAAGTCAGTAGTAAAATGGACAGACAAATCAACAACAGACAAAGAAGCACTACTGGTAACACGCTATATAAAAAATTGGGGTTTAGTAGGTTATTTAAGCGTTTTACCTCGCATCAAGGTCGGTGTATCTTGATAGGGAATCGCTACGTAATCCCCAACTTTTCATATAGCCAACGTTAGCTCCAAAAGCCTTTTTCATTTTTTCCATAAATTAAAACGGATGTCCATTTTATAAAAAATAGTCAAAAGCAATATTGAAACGATGCTTCCTGAAAGGTTTGCCAATGTATCGAATATGCTTGCACTGCGTTTTTCGAAAACATATTCTTGCATAAACTCCATCGATACTCCGTATAGAAACGAAAAAAGCAAAATGTAAAAAACTATAGTGGTTTTTATGTTATCTCTTTTGGTAAAATCGATAAAAAGAAAAAAGCTTAAAACAAAATACATTACAAAATGTACGATTTTATCGAGATGAGGAATGTCAAAAGTTGGAATTTTATTTAAATCGTTACCCGAAACCGAGCTTAGAACAAATACAATAACTGTCCACAAAATTGATTTCCAATACTTTACTAATCTCATTCGGCAGTTACATTTTGCTTAACCAAAGCGATGGGTCGAGTTTTGTACTTTCTTGCCAAATTTCTATATGAAGAGTTGTTTTTCCTTCCTCTTTTACGGTATTGATAATGCCAATTGATTGTTTGGTTTTAACTTTATCGCCGGCTTTTACCTTTGTTTCTTTAAGATTTGAATACAGCGTAAAGAAATTCCCGTGTCGAATAAGAATCGCTTTATTTGAAGGCCCAATGGTTACAATTTTACTTACTTCTCCATCGAAAATAGCTCGTGCAGACGAGCCTTCGGAGGTGCTAATGTCGATTCCGTTACTTTGTACTTTGATGTTTTTCAAAACAGGGTGGGGATGTTCGCCAAACAAACCGGTAACAACACCTCGCTCTGTAGGCCAAGGCAACAAACCTTTATTTGCTCCAAAGTTATCAGATATAATTTTTTCGGCAGGAGTAAGAGCAAAATTTCCTTTTGTTGTTGTTGTAGTTTTGGAATTTGGCGTTTTATTTTCAGCCTCTTTCTTTGCTCTTTCAGCTGCTTTTCGAATTTCTTCGGCAATTATATCTTCAATTTCTTTTTGTAATTTTTTACGAGCCAAAATTTGCTTTTCTAACTTTGTTTTCAATTCTTTTTCTTTCGATTGAAGTTTAGTAAGCGTTTCTTTTTGTTCAGTTTTTTCGCTTGCTAGCACAATCTTTTCATCTTGCTGAATTTTAATCAACTCTTTCTTTTCTTCTTTATTTTTTTCGAGTTCGGCAATTTTTCTCGAAAGTTTCTCTTGTGTTTTTCGTATTGATTCTGCTTGAGCTTTTCGGTATGTGCTGTATTGCTCTAAATATTTTAAGCGTTTGTAAGCCTGATTAAAATCGTTTGCCGACATTATAAACATTAGCTTGTTGTACGAACTGCGATTTACATATGCATAGTAAATAATTTTAGCGTATTCGTCTTTAATCTTTTTTAAATCAGATTCTAACGCAGTAATTGCCGATTTGTTTTTATTAATTTTTGTGTCGATGTATTTAATTTCGGTTTCAATGCTGACAATTAAATTTTCTTGAAGACTTATTTTCTTGTTTATAATCAGAAGGTTGTTGTATGATGACTCTGCATTTTTCTGATTTAATTTCAATAAACTGTTTATGTATTCTATTTCTTGCTGAGTTTTATTTTTCTTTTTTTCTAACTCTTCACGTGATTGCGAAAACACGGTAAGTGAAAATAAAATTAAGATTGCAAATATTATGTTAAATTGAATTTTCATTAGTTTATTTTCTGATATTTTTCTGAGATACTAAAAGGAAAACTTAATTCTTTATTGACAGCAATTTTAGTATATTTTATCGAAATATTAGCATTTTCAGTCCCATTTTCGATGTTGATGACTAAATTTTCGGGGAAATACTTGTTTCCAACTGCAACAAATTCTGAATAGTCTAAACTCAACTTTCTGTTGTATATTTTTTCGTCGATTTCGGCTCTTGCAATCTTGTAGTTAGTTGGTTCAATTAAGAACTTTTGAAATAGATAATTAATTCCGGCTTTTCCTTTTTCAATTTTTTTAAGTTCTCTTCCGTTTATATTTTGCAAACAATACATATTTGAATCAATATCAGAATCGTAATCTTTAAAATCGACAACATTGTTTACATTGTTTTCGTACATAAAAAACTCATCAAGTACCATGCTTTGTATAATTTCGTAGCTGAGATTTACGTTTAACGAACTTTGTAAATATTTGTAATCGCCCACAAAATACGTCGAGTTTATTCGGTTCAAAAATTTAACACTATCTTGAGTTAATACAATCCTCATCATTTCGATACCAAGTAAAGGAGTTACCGAAATCCATATTATGCTGTCTTTCTTGATTCGTAAGCTTGACGAGAATGAATTTTTTTGTTCGGGCAAGTCAAGTTTGGTTGAAATTTTCGACGAAAATGTTTCATAATCTAAATAATTGGCGACCGTTTTTTGATATATTTCTTCTGGCTTTTCAGGTTTGAGCCGGTGTGCCGTAAATAAGCCACCTGATTTACAGGAGCTCATAAAAATGAATAAAACAACAATAAAAATATATATGTTAATTGACTTCGACATTTTCAATATAATTTTCAGAATTTATTTTTTCAAGTAGCGTATTTGTATTTCCGCCTAAATCTTTGGCTTTTTTCCATTCGGCTACCGCTTTTTCTTTTTCTCCGATTTTAAAAAGTATATCGCCAAAATGTTCGACAATCACAGCATTTTTATCTCCTCCATGAAAAATCGCTTTTTCGATTAATAATTTTGCATCCTTATATTTTTCGAGTTTAAATAAAACCCAAGCATAGGTATCGATATATGTGTGATTACTTGGTTCTTTTTCGACACATGTTTTACTCATTTCTTCGGCTTTTTCGAGCTTTTCGCCACGAATCGAAAGATAATAACTGTAATTATTTAATACGTGCAAATTATTTACGTCAATTTCTAAAAGTTTATCAAAAGTTTCGTCAGATTTTTGATGCTCGTTAATTTTATGATAGCTCTCTCCTAAATAGGTCAGAAAATTTGCTTTTAAATTCTTCTCATACACGAATGCTAGCCCACTGTTTAAACTTTCAATAGCTTCGCTATACATTTTGAGCTCCATGGCTGCCATTCCATTGAAAAGAAACAATAAGGGTTGTTCGGGGAAGTACGACATAGCTTCTTTGCTATCGTTGTACTGCGATTTGTAATCATTCAATTCGCCCTCGATAAGTAACAATTGCTCCCAAATAACATACTTATCTTTTACGGTTTTGGTTACGATTTGAAATTCATTTTTTGCCTCTTCATATCTTTTGTCTCTAACCAAATAATCGGCATTGATTGTATGAACCTTTGGCTCATTTGGGTGAGTTTCGATTAAAATTTGCAATAATTCGTAAGCATTTTTTTTGAGTTCTTCGCTTTGTTCGCTCACGGTATAAAACGAAGCCAGCATTTGAACTTTCATATCGACCTCGACATCTGAACTTGCAAAAGCTATTTTTAAGTGCGAGATCATATTATCTTTTTGATTGATAATTCGATAATAATCGGCTACCGCAATGTGTGCCATTCCATTATTTGGGTCTTTTTCCAACAATTTTTGATACATTTCGCCCGCTTTGTCGAGTTTATTTTGACTGACATAAACTTCAGCTAAAAGCCCATAATACCTCGAATCGTATGGAAATGTTTCGATAAGTTTTTCGATTTCGCTAATCGACTTTTCAAAATCGCCTTGTTGTGTGTAGATCCTTTCTTTTTCGAGTGAGATTTGCTCACTGATTCCAACTTTTTTCTCAATTTCGTTTAGTACGGCAAGGGCTTCTTTGTTTTTGCCGATAGCAATGTATAGCGAGGCTAAATCATAATACAAATCGACATATTGGTCTGATTTTTTTAAAATATCTTCGATTATTTCTGCTGAATTTGCTAATAATCCTTTGTTTTGATAAAGCTTTGCTAGAAATATTTTATACCAAACATTCTCGGTGTTTCTAATGGCTGCAACTTGTGCAAACGAAATTGCTTTATCGAGTTCATTCTGATAAAGATAAATATTTGCCAAATCGAAATAACACGCTGCACTTTGTGGATCAATTTCTAAACAACTTGCATAAAGGGCTTCGGCTAATTGATAATTTCCTAATAATTTTTGTTTGTTTGCCTCAATGTATTTCGATGTAAATTCGACTTGCTGTTTTTCGTTTAATGTGTTTTTTTCTTTTTTCTTTTTTTGAGCCGATATATTGGTCGAAAAAGCGAAAAGAAAAGCGAAAAGAAAAGCAAGTATTTTCGAATAAGGTTTATTCATTAATTGTTTTTTTAGCTTAGTGTATTAAAATCACCAATATTGATTACCGAGGCGTGGTTAATTACATTACAATTATTCCCAATCATTGAGTTTTCGATATTCGAATTTTCGATAGTTGTTTCAGTTTGAACAATACTGTTTTTGATTAACGTATTTTTAATGTGAGTATTGTTTCCGATAGATACATGAGGACCAACAACCGAATTCTCGATAATTGCATGGTCGCCAATTGTGCATGGTTCAACAATTACCGAATTTATGATTTTTGCCGAACTTGAAATTAATTTTTCGTTTTTCTTTAATTCTAGCATTCGTTTGTTGGTGTAAAGCGTCGATTCTTTGTTTCCGCAGTCAAGCCATTCTTTTACTTGTCCGGGTTTAAACTGAACACCTTTGCGTTTCATGTTTTCCAATGCATCGGTCAGTTGAAATTCGCCATTTACTACAACATTATTGTCGAGTAAATATTTTAATTCGGCTTTTAACTTATCCCCATTCTTAAAATAATAAATACCTATGATTGCTAAATCTGAAACAAAGGTCTTGGGTTTTTCGATAAAATCGGTAATGATATTGTTTTGATTTACTTTTACCACACCAAACGATTCTGGATTTTGAACTTTTTGAACCCAAATAGTGGCTTCGTTTTCCGACTCGATCGTAAATTCGGCATCGAACAATGTATCGGCAAAAGCAACAACAATTTTTCCGTTGAGCGATGCTTCGGCACAATAAATAGCGTGTGCAGTTCCAAGCGGTACATCTTGATAATAAATCGTTCCTTTCGAGCCAAATTGTTTAGCAATATCGAGTAATTTTTTTTCGACTTCGGCACCAAAATTTCCAATTATAAAAGCAATTTCTTCGACTTTTTCACCCGATACTTTGATAATTTCTTCAACCAATCGGTGAACCATTGGTTTTCCGGCAACTGGTATTAATGGCTTTGGAATGGTAAGTGTATGAGGTCGCATGCGTTTTCCCATACCTGCCATTGGAATTATTATTTTCATTTTTTTAAAAGTTAAAAACCACTAAACCCCGTGGGGTTTAGGAAATTTGTTTAAATTTAATTTGTTTATCAATCATTTTAAAAACCTCCAAGGTTTTCGAAAACCTTGGAGGTTAGAATACAAAGTTAATTTATGATATTTATAATTTTAAATTACAATGAATCAATTACGAACGAACTTATTAACAACAAATTTACTTTATAAATTGATTTTATTAAAATATTACCAAATTTATTACAAAAAAATGATTTTTAAAACCAAAAATTAATTCATACATTTATAATTCACAATTTAAAAGAAAGGAAAAACGACAAAAAACAAAAGCAAAACAAATAAACAAGCTGCTAATTAGCAGTAATATATAAAAAAGCGTTAGCTTTTATTCTGTTTGTGAAAACTGGTAATTTTCTTATGCGACTAGAATAATAAGTAAAACGCTCACGCCAAAGGCGTGGGCTTTACTTATTTGTCGCAGGGTATACCAGTACCTCACAAACGAATATAGTATTTGTCCCACGTTTTTTTATTGTGAAAATTTAAAATTCTTGGGACGGAAAAAACCTTTAAAAATATAAAATATGGAAATTATTATTGGTAGCGACGAAATGATACTTTGGCTTCGAAAAAATGGTAAAGCAATGGATATTTCCAACGATATTATTGGAAAAAAAATTAGAGAAAAATTAAAAGAAACATTAGGAATTAATCCTATTGAATTTGACAAACAATCTCATTGGGCAAATAAAACGGGAGATAAAAATATTAATGAATTGAATTTGCCAAAAACTTCTGCACAATATCTTATTGATATTCAAAACATTCAAAGTATTTATGAAATGTTAGATTCTGAATTTTTAAATTATTAACCCCCAATTAAAATAAATATGAAAAAATTATTTACAATTTGCCTATTTTTTGTAACAATTACAACACAGGCACAAACATTTGAGAATAGTTATCCTTTGAGTATTAATTGGACAACAGTGAGTTCAACAGAATTTGTATATTATAAATATGATAAATTGGAACGACAACTTACAATTTATAATCATTTACACGCACTTATAAAAACAATTAATGTAAATTTAAGTGATACAACATTGAATGACTATTTTTTGAGTAAAACCTTATTTAACACAGACAATAATTTTGAATTTATCCTTGAAGGTTTTGATAATTTTTACATAATTGGAGAAGATGGAAATGTAATTTTTCAAAAATCAATTAGCGATATGTATTTTCAATCTTCCATTGTAAATACAATGAACGGAACTAAACTTATTTTATCGAGCTTTTCTCCATATCAAAGTTCCGTTAATGACAAAAGAGAAGTATATGCTTTAGAAGGTACATTTTTTGGAATTTCTGATAAAAAATTAGAATATGAAAATATAATAGCTTATCCAAATCCTGCAAAAGACTTTGTTAAAATTGATTATTCATTACCAAATGGAATTAATAAAGGAACATTAAAACTTTTCAATCTAAATGGTCAACAAGTTGGAAATTACCAAATTGGCAATGATTTTAATGATATTATAATTGATACAAACAAATATAAAAAAGGTTTATATATTTATCAAGTTGAAGCTGAAAATTATACAAGCGAAGCCAAAAAACTTGTAATTGAATAAAAGAATTTTTTCGTTAAAAAAACACAGCCAAAGTTTTGGACTTTGGCTGTGTTTTTATATTGTTTTATTTAATCTGCAATTAAGTTGTTTCCATTTTGGAAAATTCATCTCGTTCAACTTTCGGAAAGTTTTTTTGTCTAGAATTTCAATGTTTGAGATTGCTGCGTTACACTCGCAATGACGAATTAACCATTAATCATTAACAATTATTTCACTCCTGTATGTCCAAAACCACCCGCACCTCGCTCTGAATCTTCAAGCGTTTCTACATTTTCCCACGAAATTGTTTCGTGTTTTGCAATTACCATTTGGCAAATTCGTTCGCCATCTTCAACAACAAATGGTTCAGCCGAAAGATTTACTAAAATAACTCCTATTTCACCTCGATAATCAGCATCAATTGTTCCCGGTGTGTTTACAATCGAAATCCCCTTTTTTAAAGCCAATCCGCTTCGTGGACGAATTTGAGCTTCAAACCCTTTTGGAAGTTCAATAAAAAGTCCAGTTTTTACCAAAACTCTTTCCAATGATTTTAAGGTTATCGGGCTATCAATATTTGCACGCAAATCCATGCCAGCCGAAAAGTCGGTGCTGTAACTTGGATTTTGGTGTTTAGATTTATTTACAATTTTTACTTTCATTGAAATACGTTTAAATTTAAAAAATCACGAATCAAGCAACACATCATATTAGAACAATCACAGTTTAATTTATGTTGCGAGACAAAGGTAAAAAAAATATGTATTTCTGGTATTTTTTACTTTAATATCAGTGAATTAAATAACAAAGAAATGTTAAAATGATTTTTTAAATTTTAGGTTTACATATAAATTATTTATAAATTTGTTTTGTAACAAAAAGAAATTGTAGATGAAAATAAGCTTATTAATTGTTCTAAGCGGGTTGATGCTAATGGTGTTTTCGTGTTCCGAAGACCAAACAAAAAGCAGTGTCGTTAATGGGAATGAGGAAAAAATTAACGACAATAGTGTTGTTAAAAAACCTGTTACGGTTGACGGATTGCGAAAGATTTTTTACGATTTAACGACTCCGGTTGAATTAACTGAGTTTGTAAAATATTCAAACACATCGTACAATAGCGACTTGATTAATTCAATAAATAATAAAGGAAAATATACTACAAACTTGAAACATGCCTTAAATTTAGGAGTATATGGAACCGATCTTATTTACACAAGAATGTACGACCAACGTCAAGAAGCGATATTATATTTGGCAGTAATACAGCAATTTACTGAGGAATTAGGAATCCCGAAAACAGAAATTTCGAATACGTTAAACCGTGTAGAAGAAAGCATGGAACATAAAGATTCAATTTTTGGATTAATTAAAAAAGCTTATACCGATGCAGATAAATACTTAAACGAAAGTGATAGAAATAACACAGCTGCATTGATTTATTTCGGTGCTTGGACCGAAGCCCTATATATTGCTACACATTTGTACAACGAAAATGGAGCAAATAAAGAAGTTATTGGCTTACACATTGCTCAACAAAAATTATCGCTCAATAGCTTATTGGAGCTTTTGAGTAACACGTACGATGTACCGGATGTTCATCATTATATGGTTTTGATTAAACGATTGAAAAAAATATACGATTCTGTTGAAATTGTGGTTGATCGTCAGTCAACAGAAATTGACACAATAAATAAAACAATCGTAATTGATAAAGACAAAACAAAGGTTACGCCTGAACAAGTGGAAGAAATTAGCAAAGCGGTGCGAAGAATTCGTGCGGATATTATTGGTTAATTTTTACTAAACAATTTCCCTTAAATATTTTGCGTTCAATGTTGTTGATTTAATCGATTTGCTGATAGTTTAAAAGAGAATAGCAAACAGTTCTTGTGGCATTGTCATTAGGAGTTGCTAAATTTAGAATTGCTTTTCAGAAACTAAATTACCTTTTTCGTCCCACATGAGCCAAGTTCCAACTTTTTTACCTTTTGAATACATCATCGTGTATCGTTTTGTTCCATTATCGTCCCAAATAATCCACTCCCCGTCTTTTAAGTCCTCGCTATAATTAGCAATGGCCGTTTTTGAACCTTTTTCGTTCCAATTAATCCAAGTTCCGTGTTTAATACCATTTTTGTAGGTACGTATTTCTTTTTTTGCACCATCTTGATAAAAATAAACAGCTTCACCGTTTTTTAGTCCATTTTCGATGTTTATTTCCATTTTGGTCTTGTCATTTTCGAACTTTTCTGAATATAAACCCGAAAATAGTTTGTTGCTTTCGTCGTAATATAAACCGTCAGTTCCTTCGTGGATTGTTTGACTTAAAGCCGATAGGCTTAATAATAAAACGAAAATCGATGTTAAATATATTTTATTCATTGCTTTTAGAAAATTAAAAAAGATACATCATGTGTATCTTTCAAAAAAATATTAGTAAAAACCCCGAACATTAAAATTTAGTTTTCGGTATCTGCAATCTCAATTTTTATTTTGTTTGTTTTGTTGCATTTTATTTCGATTGGCATATTTTCGTCGCCATACGAAATGTAAGAAATATTCATAATATGGTTTCCTGGGCTAACTCCTTTAATTTCGAAATTGCCTTCAAAATCAGTGTAAGCTACCATATTTGTTCCTGCAAGTTCAACAGCAACACCAACTAATGCTTCTCCAGTAATTTTATCAATTACAACACCCGAAACATTTGTTGTAAGGGCTAAGTTTTCTGAAGTACGTTCGTCTTTTTCATTTTCAGCAACAACCGAAACTACTGTACTTAGACAAACCGCTAGAATAAGAAATACTTTTTTCATGTTTTTGTGTTTTTGTTTGATGCAAAAATACATTCAACATGTTAATTTGAAATTACAAGTATGTTAACATTATGTTAATTCTACAAACAGTTTTTTCTAAAAACTTTTCTTATGGTTTAGCTTTTTTGGTAGTTGGGTTAAAATTTTAAAAGAGAAAACGTTAAGTTTATTAGGAGTAATCATTGATGCTAGATATTTTTTTGGTCTGCAAATTAAAGCCATTTATTTTTAAAATATTTTGTTTTATCAAATGCATAAACTCAAACATCTGTTATGATGCAAAAGCGACTAATTTCGTGTAAATTTATCTTAAAAATTTAATTAAAACTGAAAAAAATATTATTTCATATCAGAACGTTTGTAATTGTAAGCTTAATGTTTTCAAAAGTTACAATTTCATACAATAAATGAATTTAGAAAGATGAAAAACAGTTATATGAAGAATCTTCCTTTTCGTCATCTGAAATAGAATTTTGTTTATTATTATCAGAAGCGAAAAAACTGTTGTCAGTTGTATTGCTATATGAATTTGCTTTTGAAGAAGTTTTTTTATAATCATTAATAGTAAAACCTGTAGGAACATTTGAAATATATTCAAAATTGTTTATTCCTGAATTTAATTCTTTTTGATACATATAACATCCTTTTTAATTAGAATTATTTTTATTGGTTAACAATTTACAACAGAATTAGAGCTATTACATCGGCAAAAACACTTAGTTTTTTATGTAATTGTTTTTACTAATTATTTAAATAGCCGAAGTCTTGTCTTTTTTCAAAAAAAGAAAAATAACACTCTGTAAGTTAACGAATAAAATAAAATATTTTTTCGATAATTTCTTTAAAATCACACTGAAAAAAAATTATTGCTTTGCAAAGAATTTGTTGAAAAACACGAAGGCGAAATTTGGGTTGAAAGCGAATTAGGAAAAGGTTCAACATTTTATTTTACAATTCCGCTATAAAAACAATAAGTAGAAACACGTAGATAAAAATTAAGTAAATTACATATTTTATTTAATGATTTATGTTAGTAATTTTAACTAACAAATATAAATCATAACCCAATAAATTATGTTAGAATTTTCAAAAGCAGTTTTAAAAGCTGTAAGTGTTGACAGAACTTTATTTAATAAAGAACTCCGAAAGATTGTAAATTGGTATGGAGATGATGAAAATCAAAAATCTATTCTTTACCAATGGTGTAATCAGAATTTTGACAATATATATAATGATATAATTGTCGAAATATTCACAAAAGATTTTAATAAAAAAAAGGAGCAATTTCATTTATTTGAAATTCACCAAAACAATTAAATTTATTACAAACTTTAAACTTAAAATTATGTTAAAACAAGAAAGAATTGGAGCAAATGCTGGAAAAATATGGCATAGATTAGAAAAAGGTGAATTAACAAACACTCACCTTGAAAAAATAAAAAATGATTGTAATTTAAAAACTTATGATTTCTTTTTAGCATTAGGTTGGCTTGCAAGAGAAAATAAAGTTAAATTTTTAAATGGAGAAAAAAAAGTATACGTTTTTCCTAATGACTAATTTTGGAATGAAAAAACAATTATTTCAACACAAAAATCTTGATTTTTTTCATTTAATATTTTTTTTTTAAATTTGTTCTAACAATTTTTTGTTATTCATTTTCACTGAAAGTTTAAATAAAATAACCTGAAAATTAAAAATAAACAGATGAAAAAAATATTATTTCAAATCAGAGTTTTTGTAATTGTTAGTTTAATGTTTTCAAAACTTGCAATTGCACAAACAGATACAGCATCAACAAATTTATATGATTTAAGTCTTCAAGAATTAATGAATATAACTGTTGTTTCAGCATCAAAATCAAATCAAAGTCAATCAGATGCACCAAATATTATATCGGCATATAATAGTGAATATCTTTTGAAATACAGTTTCACAAATCTAAATGAGTTGCTTTATACCATGCCCGGATTTTCACCGTCGCAAGATTACGAACGAAAAACTTTGGGATTTAGAGGAATGTTCGAAGGATGGAATAATAATCATCAATTAATGCTTGTTGACGGAGTTCCATTTAATGATAATAGTTATGGAACCGCATACACTTGGGAAATATCTCCATTATTCTTTTCTAAATCGGTTGAGATTATTCGTGGACCAGGTGGAGCATTATATGGTACAAATGCAATGAATGGAGTTATTTCTCTCAACTCTTTCAATAATTCAGATATTGAGGGAAATGGAGTAATTCGCATAACGGGAGGAACAAATAAAACTTCAATGTTTGATGTTTTAACAGGAGTTGAAAACGATAATTGCGGTATGGTATTGGCATTTTCTCAATTTTCAACAGCAGGAAATGAATATGAAACTTATGATGGTTCAGGAAGAACTGATGAAGATGGTAAATTACTTAAATTTAAAACAAACGACAACAGAAGCAATTCATATATTTTTACAAAAGTTTATGGAAAAGGCAAATATGAAGGATTATCGCTCCAATTCCATAATCAAGATTGGAATTATGGAACAGGTCATGGATGGTTATTTAACGCACCAGATCAACCCGAAAACATGAATGAGTTTAGAAGAATTATAGTTTTAAAATACGCTCCAATTAGAGAAGATAAAGTATTTTCTTATGAACTTACTTCGAGATACCAAAATCATGGATTTAATTGGAATATGCGTTTTTATCCAGATGGAGCTTTCGGTGGATATTATCCTTATGGAGTTTCCGAATATTTAAAAACAAACACCGAAGATGTTTTTATTCGTGCACAAGGAAAATTATCGAAAAATAATCATCAATTGCTTTTTGGAGCAGAAGGAACAAAATTTATTTACAATGGAGACGAAATACATTATGCAAATATTGATATGAATACTTGGTCGGATCCAGATTCTGTAACTAGGTTTTACCAGCTTAATCCATGGTTTGAATATATAAAAGATAAACCTGTAAATAATATGGCAGGTTTTATTCAATATATTTCGCCAAAATTCTTTGAGAAACTTCAAATTACAGCGAGTGGTAGATTTGATAATTTAGCTTTCAAATATGATGATTTAGTTTCAACAAATGATAAATCGAAAAGTTTCAGTATGCTAACTCCTCGAATTGCATTGGTTTATAATGCCACAAAAAAGATTACTTTAAAAGGAATTTATAGCAAAGCCTTTAGAACGCCATCTCCAACTGAACTTTTTGGAGTTAATACATATACATTAGCATCAAATTTACAAGAATTGAAACCCGAAATTGTTACAAATATTGATATTGCCGTTGATTGGAAAATTAATGAAAAAATAAATTTTAAAACAAATGTATTCAAATTAGATTTTGAGAATCAAATTGCGTATAGTGTAGCAAATGCCAATTTAAGTACAAATATTTATACACTAAATACAGCAGGAATTGAATTAGAATTACAATATGCATTTAACCATTTCAGTGGTTTTGCAAATTATACTTTTTGTAAAAGATTGAGTGAGGAAATTTCAGATACAACAATTAAAGTTTCAAATAATAAAATTACTTGGGCGCCATCTTCAACCGCAAATGTTGGAATTGTATATAATCACAAAAAATTCTATACGCTTATCGTAGCCCATTATCAAGGAAAAGCATTAAGAAGAACATCTGATATTTATGATGGAATGGAAAATTATCGCGATAAAAACGGTGTTAAAGCTTGGTTATCTGGCGATTTAAAATTTGCTTACCATATTTCACCTAAAATTGAAACATCTATTTTGATAAAAAACATCAGCAATGGAGAAAATTATTTAATCAAAAATTTTGCCTATCCTTTTGATTATAAAATGGATGACCGACAAATTTTAATAGAACTGATATTCAAAATTTGAAATGTTGATAAAATCGGACTAATTCCTTTTGTCATTTTTTTTCTTTAATCCCCACATTTTTTGCCCGAACAATCCCATTTGAGGACCTTCGTGTCTCACTCTGGATTCGGTTCGTTTGATAAAAATATTTTTGAAACTAAACGGATTCCTGTTATTCGAAACAGAATATGTCTTGCCACCGCGAGTTACTCGTCGGGTGCTGTAATTAAAATTTGAAACCGGAGTCCGAACCGAACGATTCATCCGGTTCGATTTTGAATATGTTCTCCCTTTGCTGTTGGTGTATTTTTTTGAACTAAAGTTTGTTTTCGAAATAGGAGTTTGTACGCCTCTTCCATGACTAAAAGAGGAAGAGTAAACACGTCCTTTTTTCCCAACATATCTTTTGGTGCTTTGATTTCGATTCGATAATTGAGTTCTAACTTGTCGGTTAATCGACTTTGAAGCAGAGTATGTTTTATCGTCTTTTTGATATTTTCTTGAGCTCCGATTACTGCCTGAACGAGCAGTTCTTACGCTTCGATTGATGGATTTCGAAGCCGAATAGTTTTTGTCACCCTTTTTGTATTTACGCGAAGCCCCGCTTTCGTTCGATTTATTAGCACGTCCAACTCTAGTTATTGACTTCGAAGCAGAGTATGTTTTGTCTCCTTTTTGGTATCGACGCGAACTGGAATTATTTCCTGAGCGAGCAGTTCTCACGCCTCGATTAATAGATTTCGAAGCCGAATAGTTTTTATCTCCCTTTTTATATTTTCGCGAAGCCCCGCTTTCGTTCGATTTATTGGCACGCCCAACTCTAGTTATTGACTTCGAAGCAGAGTATGTTTTGTCTCCTTTTTGGTATCGACGAGAACTAGAATTATTTCCTGAGCGAGCAGTTCTCACGCCTCGATTAATAGATTTCGAAGCCGAATAGTTTTTATCACCCTTTTTGTATTTACGCGAAGCACTGCTTTCGTTCGATTTATTGGCTCGTCCAACTCTGTTTATTGATTTCGAAGCAGAATATGATTTATCTCCTTTTTGATATTTTTGCGAACTATTATTTTCCCCAGAACGAGCGGTTCGAACACCTCTTTTTATAGATTTTGAACTCGAATATGTTTTTCCGTTTTTGAGAATTTTTGTAGAGCTTCCATTGTCGTTTGATCGTGCATTTCGAACGCCTCGTCCTTTAGTTCCTGAATTGTAATATTGCTTGCCGTCGTGTGTAACTCGTTTTCCTCTAATCTGTTTTTGCTCTTTATTTTTGTACCGTTTGTCAGAATTTGAATACGATATTCCTTTGCCATTTTTGTAGCGAACATCTTTTGTTGTTTGTTTTGGTTCTTTATTTCCGTATCGATATTTGTTTTTTGAAAGCGAAAAGGTTCTGCCATTTTTTTCAACATTTGCCATGTTGCTTTTGGGAATAGAACTTTTTGATTGGCGTCGTGATATTTTTTTTTGTAAACGGTCAAAAGCTTTTACTTGTTTCTTTTCTTTATATTCATGCTGATACTTGCTTGGCTTATTTTCTTGAGCCACAGAAATACTCAGCGAGCAGAGTATTATAAAAAGAAGTAATATGTAAGGTTTGTGTTTAATTGGATTTTTTTTTAAACTAAACAAAGCTATTAAAACTCCGAAAATACGAAATAATTCACGTTTCTAATGTGCTTCTAACCAATTGTTTCCAACGCCCATTTCGGCAATTAGCGGAACTTTTAGTTTTATTACATTTTGCATTTCCTCTTTCACAACTTTTTTAACAATTTCAATTTCAGAATTTACAACATCGAAGTTTAATTCATCGTGAACTTGCATGATTAGCTTTGATTTAATATTTTCTTTTTCGAAGCGATTAAAAATATTAATCATTGCAAGTTTAATTATATCAGCAGCAGAACCTTGTATAGGGGCATTTATAGCGTTTCTTTCAGCATATCCGCGTACAATCCCGTTATTCGAATTTATATCTTTTAAATATCGGCGGCGTTTAAAAATAGTTTCTACAAACCCATCTCTGCGAGCTTCGGCAATTTTTTTATCAATATATGTTTGAACTTCTGGATATGAGTTAAAATAGCCATCGATTAGAGCCTTTGCCTCGCTTCGCGGAATTCGTAATCGTTCGGCTAAGCCAAAGGTCGAAATTCCATAAATGATTCCAAAATTTGCTGTTTTGGCTTGCGAACGCATTTCTTTGGTAACTTGCTCAATTCCGATTTTGTGAATTTTTGCAGCAGTTGCTGTGTGAAAATCAACATCGTGACAAAAAGCCTCAATCATGTTTTTATCTTCGCAAAGGTGTGCCATCAAACGAAGTTCGATTTGCGAATAGTCGGCCGATAGAAAGCTATGTTCTTTGCTTGAGGGAATAAACGATTTTCTTATTTCTTTTCCTTTTTCCTCGCGTATAGGAATATTTTGAAGATTTGGGTTGTTCGAACTTAAGCGTCCTGTTGCCACAATTGCCTGATTATAAGAAGTGTGTATTTTTTTTGTTTTTGGATTTATCAACTCTGGCAAGGCATCGATGTAAGTTGAAATCAATTTATTTAACGAGCGATATTCTAATACCAAATTTACAACTGGATGTTTTCCTTTGAGTTTTTCTAATGTTTCTTCGCTGGTAGAGTATTGTTTCGTTTTCGTTTTTTTTACATTTTCGTCGAGTCCTAATTTCTCAAACAATATAATTCCAAGTTGTTTTGGCGACAAAATATTAAAAGTTTCTTTTGCCTCATTATAAATTACTTGTTCGAGTTTATTTAAATCGTTAGTTAATATTTTTGAATACTCGTTGAGTTCTTGAATATTTATTTTTACGCCTTCTTTTTCCATAGAAGTAAGTACATGAACAAGTGGCATTTCTATCTTTTCGGAAAGTTCGCCGATGCCTGTACCTGCAATTTCCTTTTCTAAAATTTCTTTCAATTGCCAAGTAATATCGGCATCTTCACAAGCATAATCTTTTACCTTTTCAACATCGATTAAGCGTAAATTTTTCTGTGTTTTTCCTTTTGCCCCGATTAAGTCTTCTATTGGAATTGGGATATAATTCAAATACAATTCGGCCAAAAAATTCAGATTGTGTCGTGATTCTGGTTGAATCAGGTAATGTGCAATCATGGTGTCGAACAATTCGCCTTTTACATTTATGTCGTACCATTTTAACAAAAGCATGTCGTATTTCAGGTTTTGTCCGATTTTTCTAATCTTTTCGTTTTCAAAAATCGATTTAAACTCTGCCAATACCCTTGTAGCTTCCTCGCGATTTTGTGACAAAGGAATATAATATGCTTCGTGATTTTTGTACGAAAACGAAATGCCAACAATATCAACTAAGTTAGCGTTTAATCCGGTTGATTCGGTGTCGAAGCAAAATTCAGGAAGCTCGCTTAACTTTTTAATAAGTTGTTTCCGCTCCTCATCAGTGTTTACGAGATAATAATTGTGTGAAATATTATTTATATCGTTTAAACTCGATTTGAATTTTATTTCCTCTGTGGTGGGTTCAAATTGTGCGAATAGATTTCCTTGCGAATCGTTCGATTTTTTTGGACTCGAAATAATGACTTTAGGAGTGATTGATTCGTTTGTTAAACTTGAGAAATCGAAGTTCAAAATTCTAGAAATTAAGGTTTTGAATTCCAAGTCTTCAAAAATTTTCTGCATTTTTTCAAAATCGGGTTTTTCGAGAACCATGCTATCGAAATCGATTTTGCAAGGTACATTTAACTCTATAATTGCAAGTTTTTTCGATAATAATATATTTTCAATCGACGATTCAATTTTTTCTTTAACGCTTCCGGTAAGTTTGCTGGTATTTTCAATTAATCGTTCAACCGTGCTGAACTGAGCTAAGAGTTTTTGAGCGGTTTTAATCCCGATTCCTTTTGCTCCGGGAATATTATCCGAAGCATCTCCCATTAATGCTAATAGGTCGATTATTTGGTCGGGGCGAACGATTCTAAAATTTTCTATTACTTCGCTAACTCCCCAAACTTCAGCTTCGTTTCCCGAATGCTTGGGCTTATACATAAAAATATTTTCGGAAACTAATTGTCCAAAATCCTTGTCGGGAGTCATCATAAAAACCGTAAACCCTTCTTTTTCTGCTTTTTTTGCCAATGTTCCAATTGTATCGTCGGCTTCGAATCCTGCTTGTTCTATTATTGGAATGTTAAACGAACTTATGATTTGTTTTATGTATGGAACCGCTTTTTTAATATCCTCAGGGGTTGCATCGCGATTTGCTTTGTATTCTTTGTACATTTCGTGTCGAAAGGTTGGAGTTGGCGGATCGAAAACAACTGCAATATGAGTCGGTTTCTCTTTTTTTAAAAGGTCAATTAATGTATTTGTAAAGCCAAAGGTTGCCGAAGTGTTTTCTCCTTTTGAATTTATTCGAGGGTTTTTGATAAAAGCGTAATAGGCACGAAAAATAATTGCATAAGCGTCGATAAGGAAAAGTCGTTTACTCATTTTAAATGGTTTATAGAGAAAATCTCCAGTTAATGTATTTGTAAAAATAGGAATTTAATAGAATTATACCAATTCGTAATAGACATTATACCGAATAAGACATTATATGCTAAAATTTAGAGATTTGTATGACTCCAAAGGAGTCAAATGTTTATAGCAGAATTGTACAGCTATAAACATACGACCACTATGTGGTCGAACTATTTGAAATTTTCTCTAAAAAATTATTCGGTATAAACCCTAACATTAAAAAAACAAATTACTATTCGTAGATTTAATATCATTTTACTAGCGACATTTCCTCGACCAAATAGGAGGCTCCAGCAAATTTATCGACAATAAAAAGCACATACCGGATATCGCAAACAATGGTTTTTTGCAATCCGTTTTCGAATGCGATGTCGCCACTCATTGCTTCCCAATTTCCATCGAAAGCCGCACCAATTAATTCGCCGTTTGCATTAATTACAGGACTTCCTGAATTTCCGCCAGTAATATCATTATTGGTTGTAAAGCAAACTTTCAAGTCTCCATCTTCGCCATACATTCCGTAATCTTTATCGCGATACAATTTTTTAAGTTTTTCGGGAACAATAAATTCTTCGTTAGTAGGGTCTTCTTTTTCCATAATTCCCTTTATGGTTGTGTAATAGTTGTATTTAACTCCATCGGCAGGATGATAGTCGCCAACCGTTCCATAAGTTACTCGCAAAGTTGAGTTTGCATCGGGATAAAAGTTTTTATCCTTTTCCATTTCCATAAGTGCAGCAACAAATAACCGTTTTCCTTTTGCAAGTTTTTCGTTTGATGCTTCGGTTTGCATATAAACGCCAAAATAAACATGCAAAATTTGTTTTGTAATGGTCATTGCCATGTCTTTATCAAGTACTTTTGCAGTTGGATTTTCGAGAAAGTTTTTAAATTTATTTTCGTCGGCAAAAATAGATTTTGAGAAAAGAACATCGGCATATTTATTAAAATCGCCTTTGTATTTCGAATTTATTTCGTCGAAAAACGCAAAATGATATTCTTTAGGAACGTCGTTGTAATACATGTTGAAAAGTTCAGCAAAAAGCTTTTTATCGGTTTGAACATCATAATCTTTAAAATAGCTTACCGATTCCGATTTCAAACTTTCAATCAACATATTAACGGAGTCGGCGTTTGCTGTTTTTGACGACAAGGCATCGTAAAGCAAAAGTGTTTTGTACGGAAAAAACGCTATCTCGGAACCGTCAAACACCGCCTCGTAAATGTATTGCTGAGCAAGCGAAACATTTTGGTTTGCGGCATAAGCATCATGAATTAAATTAAGAGCTTCTCCATATTTTGTTTTTCGGCTTTCATCTTGATTTATCCAATTTTGTAATTGATTTTCGAGTCCTTTTTTCTGATTATAAACCCCAAGTCGTTTTAATCCTTTATTTTGTCCGATAAAATATTTCCAATAATTGCTTGAACTTGCTTTTTTCGAAGCATATTGTATTCTAACCTTGTCACTTGCTGCCATTGCTTGGTTAATAATTTCTAATTTTCGAGTCCTTATTTTTATTGCTGCCGGATTTAAGGTTTCGATGGTTTCTTCAACTCCGTATGAAGTTAAGTAACGGTCGGTTGAGCCTGGAAATCCCATTATCATTGCATAATCGTTCTTTTTTACTCCTTTAAGCGAAATTGGTAAAAAATGTTTTGGTTTTAAGGGAATATTGTTGGGTGAATATTTTGCTGGTTTACCATCAGGTGCCGAATAAACTCTAAACATGCAGAAATCACCAGTGTGTCGAGGCCACATCCAATTATCGGTATCGCCACCAAATTTACCAATTGATGATGGCGGAGCTCCAACCAAACGAACGTCTTCGAAGGTTTCGTAAACGAGTAAATAAAATTTATTGTTCTCGAACATACTTTCAACACTTGTGTTGTAATGTGTATTTGCTTTTGCTTCTTTCTCGATGATAGACGCTATTTCGTCAATCTTTTCGTTTCGTGCATTCTCCGACATGGTATCGCTAAGTTCTTTCAGAATTCGGTCAGTTACATCTTCCATACGAACCAAAAAAGAAACCGTCATTCCTTCGTTTGGAAGCTCATTGGCTTTCGATTTTGCCCAAAAACCATCGCTTAGGTAGTCGTGTTCAAGCGAACTATGTTCTTGAATTGCTCCAAATCCACAATGATGATTGGTTAACATTAATCCTTGATCTGAAATAATTTCTCCTGTACAGAAAAATCCCAATGGCATATCCGACGATCCAAAACCAGTTATCGCATCTTTTAAACTACTGTTGTTAATATCGTAAATATCTTCGGCCGACAGCTGAAGTCCAAGCTCAGTCATTTTTGCATGAGCTTGTTGTTTAATCAATAACGGAAGCCACATACCTTCGTCGGCAACTACGAAACTTTTGAAAATAAAGAGAATCAGAATTAAACTTATTGGCTTTTTCATGTTAGAAATTTTTACTTATAATCCTCACAAAATAAATATTATTTAAAAGTATAAGCAAGTAAATGATAATGTTTTTAGCTTTGTAGAAGAAAGTAATGAAATATGATTGAAGAAAACGAAAATAAGAAAATTGATATTCGAGCTTTAGAAAAAGACGAATTGTTTATGAAAATTGATGAAATTGGAGAAAAAACATTTCGTGCAAAGCAGATATACTCTTGGTTGTGGGAAAAAGGAGTTGAGTCGTTCGAAGAAATGACTAATCTTTCGAAACCATTGAGAGAAAAGCTCGATGAGGTTTTTTATATGGATAAACTTGATGTAAAAGCTAAACAGCGAAGCAAAGACGGTTCGATAAAAGTTGCTTTTCAATTGAGCGATGGACGATTGGTCGAAGGCGTTTTAATTCCGTCAACGGATAGAGTAACGGCTTGCATTTCGTCGCAAACAGGATGTAAACTTGGGTGTACATTTTGTGCAACTGGCAGAATTTCCGATTTACGAAACCTAACTATTGGTGAGATTTTTACTCAAGTTACGATGCTCAACAAAATGTCGGAGCAAGAATATGGCAGAAAACTTGCCAACTTGGTTTTTATGGGCATGGGCGAGCCTTTGCTCAACTACGAAAATGTGGTTACGGCAATTAACCGAATTTCGTCAGAAGACGGAATGAATTTTTCGGCATCGCGCATAACCGTATCTACAATTGGAATTTCAAAGTTTATTAAAAAACTTGCCGATGACAACGTTCGGTTTAATTTAGCCATTTCGTTGCACACAGCAAACGAAGAAAAAAGAAATCGTTTGATGCCATACAGTTTGAGCGACGGGCTTAAAAACATATCGGAAGCCATAAAATATTTTCACGCCAAAACAGGTGCTCGAATAACGTATGAATACATTTTGTTCAAAGATTTTAACGATTCACTACAAGACGCTAAAGACTTTGCTTCGTTTTGTAAAATAAGTCCATGTAAAATTAATATTATCGAGTACAATTCTGTTCAGGGAAGTGGTTTTGAAAAATCAAACCCTGTTAAATCAAAAGCGTTTATCGATTATATGAAAAATTGCAATTTAATTGTTAATGTACGTAAGAGTAAAGGCGGAGATATTGATGCTGCATGTGGTCAGTTAGCCAACAAATAATTATGGATGACAACTCCAATATATTAAAGAATGTAAAACCGAGTAAAATAATTCTTCCTATACTCATCGGTTTGGTGGTTGTGGTATATTTTTTATACAAAGAATTTGATCCCAAAGCTTTCGCTTTAATTAAATTCACATGGCATTCGCTTTTTTGGATTTTTATTGCTTTTCTTTTAATGGTTCTTCGCGATATCGGTTATATGATTCGATTGCGAATTTTATCGGACGGAAAACTTAGCTGGAAAAAAATTTTTAACATCATCATGCTTTGGGAATTTACTTCGGCAATTACACCATCTGCGGTTGGTGGCACGAGTGTTGCAACATATTTTATATACAAAGAAGGCATAAGTTTAGGAAAAAGTACGGCTATTGTTTTAGCAACATCGTTTCTCGACGAAATGTATTTTTTAATTGTTTTCCCATTAGTTTTGTTATTTGTCAGTAGCTACGATTTATTCACCATTGCCGGAGAAGAATCCGTTTCGTTTACCAATCGCTACTTCTATTTTGCAGTCGTAGGCTATAGTATAAAGTTTATTTTTACGGCTTTTGTGATTTATGGATTGTTTTTTAAACCTGAAGCAATTAAAAAATTATTAGTTGTTATATTCAGTTTACGATTTATAAAAAAGTGGAAAGCAGGAGCAGAAAAAACAGGAGACGATTTAATCCTCGCTTCTATAGAGCTGAAAAATAAACCCTTTAAATTTTGGATAAAAACTTTTTTCGCTTCTCTCTTATCGTGGACCTCACGTTATTGGGTTGTAAACGCATTATTACTAGCTTTTTTTGTAGTCGATGAGCACTTCTTGATATTTGCACGGCAGTTGGTTATGTGGATTATGATGCTGGTTATGCCAACACCAGGAGGAAGTGGTTTTGCTGAGGTTATTTTCAGAGATTATTTGGGCGAGTTTGTAAACCCAATTACACTAGCTGTTTCAATGGCTTTGCTTTGGCGATTGGTGAGTTACTACCCGTATTTATTTATTGGAGCTATTTTGGTTCCTCGTTGGTTTAAAGGAAAGTATGCGAAAAAGTAAGAACGTATTATTAGCGTTTTAATTCAGGTCGTTTTTTTAAGAGGACAACAACAGCTAAAAAACAAAAGAATTATATAGAAATAATAAGCGAAAAACGGCTGTATGAAATAATTTCAAAACAGCCGCTTTAAATACTAATCGTTTATTTATTGCAATATCAACATTTTACTTACAGTTTTATTTTTACTAACGAAATTCATAAAATAAACGCCTTTTGAATAATTACATAAATCAATCATTTCCTTTTTCGTAGAAATGTTTCGATTGTAAATGATTTGTCCAAAAAGATTCACAATTTCTATTCGCTCGTAATTTCCGCATTCAACGTAAATAATCCCAGTTGATGGGTTTGGATAAACAACCACATCGTTTTTCTCGATATTTTCAACATTTACACCAAAGGTGGTTTTAAAATTCCACGTTTCTGACCAATCGCTTTCGTTTAATCCATCAGACGATTTGACTCTCCAATAGTAGAAACTATTTGACTCAAAGCCGAGTAAAGAAGCCTCTGTTTCGCTGAGCGTTTGGCTTGTTACAGCAAAAGCAAAATTACTATCCGGACTAATCTGATATGTGTATTCAGAAGCACCAAAAACACTTTCCCAATCAAGAGTTATCGAATTAAAATCAATTCCAATTGCATTATTTGCAGGAGAAGCCAAGCTTGGGGCAACCAACGTCGCATTTTCGGTTGTAAACATCCAAGCTTCTGACCATGGCGAATTTCCGGTAACATTTTGTCCCCGAACTCTCCAATAATAAGTTGTATATGGAATTAAATTAGATATTAACTTGTACGATAAAGATGTAATTCCACTGAAAACACTATTTTCAAAATTAATATCGGTGCTATATTCGTACTGATAAGTCGTAGCTCCCGTGCTTTGTGTCCATTCAATATATGTAGAGGAGTATGGAATATCAGTGCTGTTATCAGCCGGACTAACAAGAGTAGGATAATCAACCAATTCAAATGCAGTTGTAAATTTCCAAGAAGTTGACCAAGCAGAAGTATCCACATCGTGCTTAACTGCTGCATGCCAATAATAGGTTGCTCCATATAATAAACTAGAAGCGGTTATTTGTGAAGAATTTACAGTAGATGTGAGCAATTGATATTTTCCTGAATTAAAATTCGGACTTGTATCCACTTCGCATAAATAACCATTATTGCCATCAACAGCCGACCAGTCGAGTGTTAACGAAATATTTTGATTAGTAGCTCCATTTGCTGGCGACACATTTGAAACTGAATTTAAGGTAGTAAAATGCCAAATAGGCGACCAACCCGATGTGTCGTTTACACTTTTCGCTGCAGCTCGCCAATAATAGGTTTTTCCGAAATAAAGATTGTAAATCGTTATTTGAGATGTGCTAATCGCTGAACTCCCTTGTAAAAATAATGGTGATGAAAAATCGGCTGTCGTGTCAAGTTGATAAATATAACCGTTGTTTCCGGTTATTGCAGTCCAGTCGAGAGTTATTGTCGGTAGCTGATTAGTAGCTTCGTTCGATGGAGAAACATTGCTAACATAATCTGTAGTTGTAAAATTCCAAGTTGTCGACCACAGTGTAGTATCATTCGAACTTTTCGCTGCTGCACGCCAATAATAAGTTGTTCCGAAATAAAGATTGTAAACAGTTATTTGAGAAGTATTAATAGCTGAACTCCCTTGTACGAAAAATGGCGATGAAAAATCGGCTGTCGTGTCGAGTTGATAAATATAACCATCGTTTCCGGTAATTGCCGACCAATCTAGGGTTACTTCTATTTGCTGGTTGACGGCTCCGTTTGTTGGCGAAACATTTGAAACTTCTCCTGCGGTTGTAAAGTTCCAGATTGTCGAAAAATCTGTCGTATCGCCACTGCTCTTGGCTGCTGCACGCCAATAATAGGTTGTCCCGAACAAAAGATTTGCCACATCAATATTCGAGGCATCAACACCCGAATTCAAAAGCTGATATTTGCTAGAATTAAAGCTTGGTGTTGTATCTATTTCACAAATATATCCATTGTTTCCGGTGATTGCCGACCAATCAAGATTTAAAAAAATGGGCTGATAGCTTGCTCCATTTGTGGGGCTAACATTTGTTATGGTTCCGGTTGTTGTATAGCTCCATGTTGCCGACCATTGAGTAGTATCGCTGCTATGTCGAGCTCTGACTCGCCAAAAGTATTCTTGATTAAATTTTTCTTTCGAAATATATAAACTGCTACTTGACGAAGAAACAACTAGTCTTTCGTAATCAGCCGAATTGAATGTTGACACCGTGTCAATATCGACATCGTAATACGTAACTCCTGACAGCCCACTCCAATCCAGCATCAAATATAAGGGTTGATTGTTTGCCAAATTTGTTGGAGAAACCAATGAAATTCCATCTAAGGTAGAAAAACTCCAAGTTGCCGACCACTGTGTGGTATCAACGGAATGTCGAGCTCGAGTTCGCCAAAAATAAGTTGTTTCGAATTTCAAGTCAGAAACATACATAGAACTGCTTGATGAGGCAACTGAAAATGTCTGGTAATCTACCGAGCCAAATCCTGCATCGGTATCAAGTTCTACGTCGTAATACGTAACTCCCGACAGTCCACTCCAATCTAGCATAGTATAAACACTTTGACTGCTTGCTAAATTTGTTGGAGAAACCAATGAAATTCCATCTAGGGTCGAAAAACTCCAAGTTGCCGACCACTGTGTGGTATCAACGGAATGTCGAGCTCGAGTACGCCAAAAATAAGTTGTTCCGAATTTCAAGTCAGAAACATACATAGAACTGCTTGATGAGGCAACTGAAAATATCTGGTAATCTACCGAGCCAAATCCTGCATCGGTATCAAGTTCTACGTCGTAATACGTAACTCCCGACAACCCGCCCCAATCTAGCATAGTATAAACACTTTGATTGCTTGCCAAATTTGTTGGTGCTACCAAGCTTATGTCATTTAGGGTTGTAAAAGAGTATATCGAAGTCCAAACCGATGTGTCGCTTGCACTTCTTGCTCTTACTCGCCAAAAATATTCCGTTTCGAAAAACAAATCGGATACGTAAATATATGATGCTGATGACGAAACCGAAAATAGGTCGTAATTAGGCGAACTAAAATCATTAATAATATCGATTTCAACATCATAATATGTTGCTCCAGTTATGCCCGACCAGTCGAGCATTAAGTAAACAGACTGGCCAATAGCTCCATTGCTTGGAGATGCAATTGTAGGCTCAGCAATCGCAAATGCCGAAAAATTAATTGCGATAAAACAAATTGAAAGAAAAAGATTTTTCATAAAATGCTTATTTTAAGGTATGTTTAAGGAATAAATGTAATACATTTAAAAATATTTTCAAAAACAATGGAAAGTAATATCATCGCAAAAACAATTGCATTTGTTAAATCTGAATTAAAAAATGCAGAGGGAGGACACGATTGGTGGCATGTTTATCGAGTTTGGAAAACAAGCAAGGAAATCGCAAAAACCGAAAAAGTTAATTTATTGGTCGTTGAACTTAGTAGCTTGCTCCACGATATTGCTGATTCGAAATTTCACATGGGAGACGAAACCATAGGAATAAAAAAAGCGAAAGACTTTTTAAATTCGGAAGGTGTTGAAAATGAAATTATATCACAAGTAATTTCTATAATTGAAAATATTTCGTTCAAAGGAGGAAACTTCAATTTAAGCTTTACTTCACCCGAACTTATGCTTGTCCAAGATGCTGACAGACTTGATGCCATTGGGGCAATTGGAATTGCAAGGGCGTTTAATTATGGTGGTTTTAAAAATCGAGAACTTTTTAATCCCGAAATAAAACCAAACTTAAACATGAGCAAGGAGGAATACAAAAAAAGCACAGCTCCGACCATAAATCACTTCTACGAAAAACTGCTATTGTTAAAAGACCGAATGAACACAGCAAAAGGGAAAGAACTCGCCATTAAACGACACGAATTTATGGAAACTTACCTCGAGCAGTTTTATAATGAGTTTGAAGGGAATTATTGATTTTTTCGATGTTTCGTTAAAAAAACATTGAAAACTGAGTATAAATTTGCTTGAAGTAATCCAGATTAATTTTGAAAAACCTTTCAGATATTTAACTTCTGCGTAATTTCTCTTTATGGTTAAGATATTTTCGAAATCATATTTCGAATATCTTCCCAACTTTTTTCCGGCATTTTTGAGCCGAGCACTTCAATTACTTTTCCTGATGTAATGGAGCCAATCATTCCGCATTTGTCGAGCGGCATTCCTTTAATTAGCCCATAGAAAAATCCAGATGCATATAAATCTCCAGCTCCAGTGGTGTCAAAAGCTGAAATGCCGATACTTTCTACTTTATGAAACTCCGAGCCTCTTTTTATCATTGAGCCTTTTGATCCGATTTTAACAATTGCTATTTCACATTGCTTAGCAATTTCGTCGAGAGCATCAATAGGTGCTTTTCCAGTATATGCTTTTGCTTCTTCCTCGTTTGCGAAAACAATATCTACATAGTTTTTTACCAAATTATGAAGAAATTCTAAATTTCCTTCTACAACATTATAACTTGCTAAATCTAAGGAAACTTTTAACCCGTTTTCCTTCGCTAATTTAACCGCCTTAAGCACAAGTTCGTTGTTAATGATTAAATAACCCTCGAGATGTAAATACTCGTAACCTTTAAATAAATCAGTTGTTAAGTTATCAGCATTTAATTCAACGGCAGCCCCTAAATAGGTTGCAAAAGTTCTTTCAGAATCAGGACTAACTAAGGCTATTGCACGACCAGTTTCGGTATTGCTTGAAAATAATTTTGGTTCGATATTGTTTTTCTCCATATCGTTTTTGAAAAACACACCGAGTTCATCGTTTCCAACTTTGCCAATATATCCAGTTTTGATTCCTAAATTCGACAATCCGTGAATCGTATTTGCAGCAGAACCTCCCGATTGAAGTTGTTTTTCAAAATTTAGAGTGTCTTTGATAATATTTCCAGAAGTTTTCAAATCAACCAATTGCATACTTCCTTTTGGTAATGAATGTTCTCCTAAAAAGCTGTCATTCTTCAACTTAGTCATGATATCTACGAGAGCATTTCCCAATCCTAAAACCTTTGTCATCGCTTGTTTTTTTGAGGTTACAAATATATTTTGGCTTATTTCCCAAAATTTTTACAAATATATTTTTATATTTTATAAAAACCTATTATTTTTGCACCTCAATTTTCCTCTTTAGCTCAGTTGGTTAGAGCACCTGACTGTTAATCAGGGGGTCCTAGGTTCAAGTCCTAGAAGGGGAGCAGGTAAGTCCTTGTAAGCTAGATGTTTACAAGGACTTTTTTTGTTCTACAAACCCGTTTCGAACCCAGAAAACTTTATTTAAACATCAAACATATTTTCTAAGTACATGACAAAAGATTGAGGCATTTTTTATAATCTACTGTTATTCTGTTAAATAAAGCATGTGAAATAAATATTAATCCATATT
>Ga0154549_134_pt1 | contig 40042 bp, 18 predicted proteins | sample RifGroF2_FD_105692 | JGI IMG/M metagenome (GOLD analysis project Ga0154549, IMG submission 105692) | Bacteroidetes bacterium GWF2_33_38 | reverse complement strand
AATATTTATTTCACATGCTTTATTTAACAGAATAACAGTAGATTATAAAAAATGCCTCAATCTTTTGTCATGTACTTAGAGTTTATTGTTATTTCAATGTTTTCAAACTGTTGATTATCAATAGTTCGTTTAATTTTCATATTATGTTGATAATCAAAACTTTGACAAAGTTGCGTTGATTTTATTAAACTATTGAATATTAGGCATTTACAATTCTTGTAAAAATAACTTTGTCAAAGTTGACCGAAGTATTAGATTATCCCTTTTTTAAAAACCGTTTGATTTTATCAATATCTACAATCATGATAAAAATAATGAAGAGGAATGGCAATGCAGGCATTTTATAACGTACCAACGCACCCATAACAGGAGTTACTAATCCGCACAAAATAAACATTATCACAACAAAAAAGATAGAAAAATACAAAAGGGAATAATTTGAGATTTTCCTTTTGTTTATAAAAATCAAACTCAAAACAAGACCCATGATTATGAGTAAATTTTCTGCGGCAGCAAAAAATACAACCGGAGAATACACTTCGAAAATATGCGGTCGTAAAAAAGTATTTGAAAATGCAATAGGTGCGTTTTTGAGAAAACTTAAAGCCGTTGGCTCTAGATTAGGAACACTTATGTAACTTCCAACTTGGGTTGTTAAACCGTCAATCAGGATTTGAAAATCGACTTGTTTTTTATACAAAACAAATAAAACATAATTATTGCTTATGACTCCAATAAATGCTAATGTGTGGACAATTATGAATTTTAAAAAAGGTCGTTTTCCGTTTGTTTTTTGTATCCAAAGCAATGCAATCATTCCTGGAATTGCTGCCATTAGTGTATAAAATTTAGTAATTGAAAGTAAAGCTATTCCTATTGAAAACAACAGAAGGTATCGAAAACTGAACTTTTGAATCATTCGATAAAAACCCAAAAACATAATTCCAAATGCAAAAACCAAAATGCCTTCTTTAAGCACTCCTGACGACCATAGCATAACGGTTGGCAATAGGAACGTGAAAATTATTAACAATTTTTCTTTTCCTTTCAAATAATTTACAAATACCTTATATATAGACAATAACCCGATTAACGATAAAAAAGCCATGAATATAGTATGAATGTAAATACTTTGGTTTGAAATAAGCATGGCAAGAGCATTAAATCGAGTAATCGTTCGATTGTCGTTGTACAAATGATAGTCCCATTCTTTATACCAAGAATTCGTTTTTGAAAAATACATTTCTCTTAAATAATCAGAATCGGAATCAATTCCAGTAATCATCTTCAAATAATCAACAGGAGCTTCGTAAGCAGCCGAATAAATAACTTTTGCATCGTCGAAATACTTGTATATATCGGCACTTTCGCGAGTTTTATAATAATGAGTGTAAATAAAAATCAGCCCAAAACCACTGAGAATTTTAAGTATAAAAATCGCACTTATTATTCGTTTTGAAATACCATTGGTTTGGAAAAACTCTAAACGATAAATCAAAAAAATAAACACAACAACGTACAATATAGCTAATAGTATGCTCAATACATTTTTTTTTCAAATCTACATGTTTAATGTTAAATGTGCAATGCAAAAAATTGACGTATATATAAACAAAAAACCACTGACTTAAAAAGTCAATGGTTTTTTGTAATAAAAAAGTAATTTTATTTTTATTCAGATGTTTTTTGAATAAAGCTAATTTTTAAGTCGTCGGCAAAATTTGCAATATCTTTTTTAGGATTCCAAACATAAATAAGCAATTCGGTTTCAATATATCCTGCAGGAATAGTTATTTCTAATTCAAGTTTTTCCCAACCACGCTCATCTTTTTCCTTTGCTTCTTTTTGGTCTTTATAAAATAATTTAGAATCTCTCGCTGATGCAACAAGAGCTAAATCTGCTCCAAATCGCCAAACTTCAGCAACGAATTTATCTCCCGACTTAACATTATTAACTATGTAAGTCAATCCAAATTGATTTTTATCAAATAGCTTAATTGAACTTTTTCCATTTTTGGCTTGTTCGTCTGAAATCATTTTGCCTCCTTTAAAAGTTGAAGTCCAAAACTTTGTAGATGGAACAATCATTGAACTATCAGCACTCAAATTTTCAGCATCACAGAAAACAAATTCAGATATTTCAGTTGCTTTTTCATCATTGTTACATGATATAGTAAGCGAAACTATTGTAACAAAAAGCAGTTGTAAAAAAAACGATGATTTCATATAGGTTTATTTTAAAAATTAGTTATTCAATTCGAGCACAAATATAATGTTATTTATAAAAAATATCAGCTAATTTTTTTTCTTTCCCAATTATTTTTTCTCCATCAATATAAAAATCTGAACCACTTTCTATTAAATGGTTTACGGCACAGTTATTAAGTTTAATATTATTTGCATTTAAAGACGCATCTCCGTATTCTGGTTTTTTCTGTAATAATACGAACCCGTATTTGCAATTTTCCAGCGTTGAATTATTAACTTCTAATACCGATTTGTCTTTTGATGCGATTCCTATGTTGCAACCTTTAATAATAATATCGCTAATATTCATTTTTGAATTTTCTCCCCCGCTTATTCCCTTATCCCCCGCATTTACGATATTGCAGTCTTCAATTTTTACATTAGAGCCTGAAAAATCGATGGCGTCGTTTGCTATTTTTTCAAAGCGACTGTTCAATATGATTCCATCAGAAAAATCTGAATCAAAAGCATCTGAGAAGATGTTATTAAATATGCAATTTTTCATATCAAATGTTGAACGAATAACATTTAATGCATCTTCACATTTATTATTTTTAAATGTGCAATCTCCGAATTCGACATCTGATTCGTAAAAAGTAACAGCTCCAGTAAGATTCCATCCATTATAATTTAATGTGTTTAATCCATCAAAAACGACATGGGTTAAATGGGATTTGCCTTTAGCTCGTAAAATAGTAAAGCCTTGAGCTGTGCCGTCGGATGAAGTTATTGTAACAGGTTCTTTTTCTGTTCCATCGATTTGTATAGGTGAAAAAGTCATAAATACAGCGTTGTTAACAATGTCGATTGAAGATCCCTTGGTAATAATTACAGAGTAATCAGATGGTATAATTATGTTTTTTGAAATTGTTGTCTTTTTTTTGAAAGTTATAACTTTATTTTTCTCATCAAATATTGCAATGTTTCTGATATCATTAGTTAAAAATAACTGTTGAAATGGAATATTTGAATTAGGTATTTGCCAGTCATGAATTTTTACTTTCTGTAACTTATCTTTTGATTGTGAATAAAATATCAAACTGTCGCCATCATGACAATTTATTTCACAATAAATAGGTTCGAGTTTATATTGAGATATTGCAACTTCATTGTTGAATTTATGTATAATTCCCTGTTTATCTTCAGTTCCAATTATATAAATTTTTTTGGAAATAAAACTCGCAATTTGGATTTTAATAGAGTCTTTTGCAATATTTTTTTTATATGCTTTTAACATTAATTTGTCGTAAAAAAAGTCATAGTTTACATCAAAACTAGACGTTTTTAATGTTTCAAATTTATCGATATAATCATTTTTAGAAATGGTTTTTTTGTATGGTTCAATAGCTTTTTTGATATTCTGAGCATTCGTAAATAATTTTTCAAAATTAAAGATATAATCAGGATACTCGGTTTGTATTATATTTAAATTTTTTTCAAAATCAGTATTAATGCTTTGTTTAAATGCGGTAATAAAATCTGGATTGCTGTATTTTTCAAGATATTTTACATATAAATTCAAAAAGGTTTTATTTTTAAATAAATTGAGATTGAAATTATATAAATTTTCATCGAAATTAGCATCTTTTATTCCATGTAAAAATTCAAAGTCGCCAAAAATAGCTGGCTTAACCCATCCGTATGAATATCCATGCGGATCTCCTCCATCATATCCGATTATTTCTAGCTTTTGAGTTATGGGATTAAAATAGAAGCGTTGATTATGCCAAGCTAATGCATGATAGGATTTTGTTAAACTAATGATGGCGTAAAATTTTGCTAAAGGGTCCAAATCAAAAACATCTTCAGGAGATAAGGCATTGGTTCTATATGCATTTAAAAGATTTTGTGCAATTTCAAATTGTCTTTTCATTGAAGTATCTGCAAATAATTTATTTTCGCCAAATGGTAATATTTCACTTGCTTGAATTATAGGTAGTCGAACATTTCTACCTGACTTAAATTCGTGTTTTGATTTAGAAAACATATCATTTTCATTGAATTTGATAATTGGTCCTTCACGTCGATTTCTATTTTCAATTAATTGTTTTTCGAAATGTTCTTCATATGCATATATCCCCGTATATATATTATTTACATATACGGGAATAAATTCGTATCGAGTGGTTAAGACGTCTTCGTAGGTAAAAAGTTTATGAAGCACCCATTCATGCATAAAATCTCGAACTACTGGAGACTGAATAGAGAAAGTACGCAAATTTTGCCATGAGTCATCTTTTATTTTTATTCTAAACGACCACTTGTCAGAGCTAACATGGTCAGTCCAATCTCCTTTAAAACGGATTTTTGTTTTATATTTTTGATTTTCATAAAAGAGATTTGCTTTTACCCATTCTTTTTCTTTATTGTCAATTACAAATGCTTCTAAAATTTTTTCTTTAAGACTTCTAAAAAGTTCATATTGTTCAGGTTTGTATTCAAGGTATAATGCAGATTCTTTTTTGCTACGAGGTCTTATATTGTATCGAGATATTGTCATATCGTCGAAATATGTAGGTTTGTTAGATTGGCAATATAGATATATTTTAATAGAATTTGTATTTTCATAAACAGGAATGCTGAATTTTAATTTTAGTAGTCTCCATCCATTTTCAATTTTAGCTATTCGGTTTTCAACTATATATATTTTTTTACCAGATAAATCAGATGCAATTATATTACTTTTTCCATTTTCTCCAAAATACCAAACGGAAGTTTCAAAATATTCGCCTTGTTTTACATCGTCAAATTGGAATGTCATACTGAAAGGAAAATCGTTTGATAATCGTACGGCATACTTTCCTGAGCGAACTTTTTCTTCGGTTCTTGTATCAACTCCTGAACAAGTAATATTGTTGCCACAGTCAAATCTTTTGCTGTCTGCATTCAGTTTTTCGGCACCACATGTGCAAGAAGCTAATAAAGTTGGTTTAATCTTTTGAAATGTTTGCTTTTTTTTACAACCAACTCCAATTAAAATAATGGTAATTAGCAAAAATATTATTCGTTCTATTTTCATTTGCTTGAATTTTTTTTAATTGTTTTTTTAGGACTCCTTTTTTCGAAACGGCTAAAAATGTTTATACATTTTGTTTTTTTATCTTTTTTTTCATTTTTATAGATTGACAAAATTATTATAATTTTTCAACTTTACATAAATGTCAGCATTTTATGAGTATTTACAGAGTTATTTTTTTCATACTAACATATTATTCATTACCTTTAAGCGGTTTAAAATAATACTATATATGTTGCAAAATTCTTCAAAAAGAGAATTGAAAAAAATTTCAATTATTGTATCTATGTTTAATGAGGAAGATGTAATACTGCTTTTTTGGAATACATTGAATTTGGTGTTGGAAGAAATTCAGTATGAAAGGGAAGTGATTTTTGTTAACGACGGAAGCGTTGATAATAGTAGAATAATTATTAACGATATTTGTGCAAAGCATACCCATGTAAAAAACATTCATTTTTCCAAAAATTTTGGACATGAGGCTGCTATGTTGGCAGGAATAGACAAAAGCACTGGAGATGTCATAATATGTCTTGATGCTGATTTGCAGCACCCTCCAGATAAGATTTTTGCCATGATTAAGGCGTATAACGATGGATATGATATTGTTAATATGGTAAGAAAAGAAAGGCATGATGGTGGACTATACAAACGATTAACATCAAAGGTATTTTATTTTATGCTTAATAAAATATCTCCAATTAAATTCGAGCAGAATGCTTCCGACTTTTTTATGATTTCTAAACGTGTTGCAAATATTCTTAAATCAGAATATCGCGAAAGAGCAAGATTTATACGAGGCTTTATTCAGAGTGTAGGGTTTAAAAAAACTACCATTGAGTTCACGGCAAATGCTCGTATAGGTGGCAAAAGTAAGTATTCTTTTTTTAAATTGCTTATTCTTTCGACGGTTGCAATTGTTTCCTTTTCGAAAATTCCTCTTTACCTTGGATTGTTAATGGGAATTATTTGTAGTGTTTTTTCTTTAATTGTTGGAATTTATTCCATTGTAATGAGAATTTTCGGTAATGTGCCTCCTGGATACACTACAACAGTTGTTCTTATAAGTGTTTTGTTTGCGGTTCAATTTTTTTTAATCGGGATTATAGGAGTGTACATTGGATATCTGTTTGATGAAAATAAAAAGCGACCAATTTATATAATTGATGAGGACGATTCTAATTATTAGTATATATTTTTCTTACACATTTTTTGTTCAAGCACAAAGCGAATATACCTATGGAGGGACAAAGAATGATAGTGGATGCAAAATCATTTATACTTCAGATTCAAGGTATTTAATAGTGGCTAATACAAGAAGTTCAGGAACAGGAAGTAATGATATAATGCTAATAAAAACGGATACACTAGGAAATATCTTATGGCAAAAATATATCGGCGGTATTTCTTTTGATTTTGCTACTAATGCGATTGAAACATCTAGTGGAAATTATATAGTTTCAGGATATTGTTGGAGTTTGATAGACAATGGTTTTAGAATCGATGGTGTTATTATAAAACTTGATTCAAATGGAAATATTATTTGGCAGAAATATTTCGAGGGAAGTTATAATGAAATGTATTTTTCGGTTAAAGAAATTCATGATGAAGAGCTTATTGTAATAGGATATTCAAATACTGTAAATTATGATGGAGATATTTATTTAAATAAACTTAACGTAAATGGTGATATTGAGTGGTCGAGAACATACGAATCAAACTATGTTGATTTTGGTTTTGATGTTGTGTGTGCAAATAACGATGATGGATTTTTATTGCTTGGAACAACAAAAGGGTATTTATTTAATTCTCCAACCATAGAATATTATTATCACGATGCTGATATTCTATTAATTAAAACCGATGTTTCGGGTACTGAAGAATGGCGAAAAATATATGGGGGAAATTTACATGATTTTGGAAAGTCTATTATCAGTGACCAAAATGGGGGTTATTTTATTATGGGATCAACTCAATCGTATGGCAATGGAAGTTTTGATATTTACTTAATAAATATTAATGAGTTTGGTAATATTGGATGGGAAAAAACGTACGGAGAAGGCGAATTTGAATATGGTGAATCAATGTGTATTTATAACAATAGTGAAATTTATTTATGCGGTACGACAAGCAGTTATAGTGATGATTATAAGACAGATGTAATTATCATTAAAACAGATTTTAATGGAAATATAATATGGAATAACATTTTTGGAGGAAATGAATCAGATTATTGTTATTCAGTAGCAAGTATCCAAGAAGGAAACGTTGCGGTACTTGGAAAAACGAGGAGTTTTGGGAGCGGCGACGAAGACATATATTTGCTAAAAATCAACAAAAATGGTGATATCATTTATGTTTCCAATATTTTTGATTCGACAGAATTGCATGCATATGTATTTCCTAATCCCGCAGATGAATTATTAATAATTGAAATTCCTAAATTTAAAAGTGTTAAATATTATTTAAGCATTTATGATTTACAAGGTGTTCAAATTGATTTTTACGAAGTTAAAAACAGTTATAAGAGTGAAATTTCGGTTAGTCATTTAAAAGAAGGGGTGTATCTGTATAATATTACGTTAGATAATGGCGAAAAATATACTGGTAAATTATCAATTAAACACTAATTTTGAGATTCTAACAATGAATCTAAATCACAAAAATTCCAAAATAATTTTCTTATCTCAGGAATGTGTTTAAATATTAGAACTTTATCCTTGTCTGCCTGAGACAACTCAACCGAGTCTAAAAAGTATGAATTATTTAATCCGCAACCTAATATTTTTATACTATCAGGTGAAGTTAGTTCAATCGTTTTGTGCAACGACCCCATGTCTCCAACAATACAAATTACATCAATTCCTTTTTGTTTAACTTTAACTAATTTTGGATATATTGTGTTAGCAAAGTTACTATCGGCAGAATAGCAATTAGCATTCCAATATGAATAATTTGTATGTGCATATGTATCAGGCTGTGGAACTCCTGATACATTGGAGATAATCCCATGATGCATTAAAATTATTAAGTGCGAAGATGTACTTATTGTGTCACAAACATTTGTCAACAATCGGTATTGATTATCAATATTTTCACAATCATATGGAACAAAATTCGTATTTAATACAATATATGTAATTCCATTAGAATGTGTTGTATAGTAAGAATTTTTATTTGTAAATTCAGAAATCCATTCCATATTAAAGTTACGAGTATCATGATTTCCCAATGTCCATAAGGTCAACGTATTGCTCAAATCAAACAAATTATCTATGTATTCTAGCGTGGTAAAGCTCTGTGCAGCTTCGCTACAAACATCACCACCTAACCATATACCTGAATAAGAGGATAGGTTGAGTTGTTCGACTCGTAAATCAACTTTTTTACCTCCAGAATACCATTGATATAAATGCGAAATAAAAATGTATTTTAAAGTATCTGAATCAGGTTTCTTTTCTGTTTGTATCAAAGAATCGTTCGTCGAAACAATAAATGATATTAATATAAAAACAAGAGCAAATAGTTTCATTGTTTATTCGATTTTTAATCTTTCTGCCATGTATTTAGCATCTAGCCAAATCATATTCTCTAATAATATGTTTTGCTTCATTGCTTTTAGTTTAATATCATTCAACCAATCTTGATTCGTCTTAATTTTCTCGATTAGAAATTTAATAATTATCGGTTCTGCCTCTTTTTTAGCAATGTGAAAAATGTGGTTATTAAACATGATATTAACAGAGTCGTTGTTAATTGTAATTATTTTATAAATATTTACACCTTTTGGTTTAATTAAAAGATTGTCTACATGAATAGTATCTTTATTTTGGTCTATCGCTTTTGTCATTATTGTATATTCTGTATTTGGTTTTATAGGTTTAAAAGCCCATTCAATTAACGACCAATATCCATTTACAACTTTTGAAAAGCGAGGATCTGTAAGGTAATTCCAATTGGCTTTACTTTCGTCGATGAAATTTTCTTCAGCAATTGCCATAACGTGATTAATTCGGTCTCCATTGTTATAATACCACATGCTAACATCATAATTTCGATTAAGATTAAGTATATTTGAATTTACAACAAAAAATTTATTATACTCCCATTTTGCATTCTTGTAAGCCCCTTTTCCAAAATATGTAAAATCTGATTTTTGAGTGTCGAAATTATCAAAATATACAAATGCTGTTGAATCTGTAACTAACATTTCGTCTTTATATGTTAATTTGGGGGAGTCAATATTAAAATTATCAATTAAATCATGTGTTTCGTCTTCAAATAATTTTTCGCGAGATAGTTCATATAATTTAAATAATGTTGACTCGTAAATAAGTGTTGATTTATTAATTATTTTTTTTTCATACGGATTCATCTTCTCATTTGAATTTACAATTAAAAATGGACGATTATCTGTAATATCTTCGTCATAAGTTTCATTATAATAATTGGGAGTAACTATTTGTACTAGTTTTCGTGCTTCTGATAAAGAAGAACGTGAAAGCGAAGCTGCCGCTATTGGCATATTTAAATGATATGAAAGTATTTTCGAGTTAATTTTAACTTCTGCACAACTATCAATTTGAAAATTTTCTGATCCAGTTAAATAAAATGGCATTGGAATTATTGCCTGATACTTTTCACGATTTATATTATTTATTGCATTTGTATAGCTTTCAGGAAGTTGAGTTTTATCAAATAAATTGGGAGATTTCGTTATTTCGTGTTTAAATTTTGAATGATATATCGTTCCTTCATAAATTGAAAAAATAGGGGCAATAATTAAAATCGAATAAAAAAAATATTTTTTGCGGGGGTGTTTTTCTATTAAAAATTTAAAAGCATTGAATATAAAGTAAAAACTAAAAACAGAAATTACAAAATAAAATATCCAAGCAAATCGTCCTAATGCACGAAATTGCTTTAGGAAAGAGAACCAATCTAATATAATACTTAAGTTCCATTTAAAAGGATAAGCCATAGCAAAAAACAATAATAAAATAGCACAAATAGTAGAAATTCCAATTGTTTCATTAAAAAGAATCAACTTTTTATTTTGTTTTTTCCTCTTAATGATTCTTGCGATTAATAAAACAAAAACAATAATTAAAGTAATACTTGGAATAAATCCTATATAGGCAATTCCTTCTTCGCTATATTGACCTCCCGTTACAAACAGATTGTAAAAACAACGCATTCCTCCAACAGTGTAAGGGGTGAAAACAGAGATTAAATTAGTAGTGTATAGAAAAAATCCAACAGGATTATTTGTCCTATCAATGTGAGAATCGACAGCAGTTGATACAATTTTAAGTATCAATAGCGGTAAAATAGAATGAATAAATAAATAAGAATATTGAATAAGATTCTTGCGTTTTTCTTTAAAGTTTATAATAAAATCGACTAACCAATATGTTAGACTAAACATTATCGAAATCATTCCTAAATATGGATGAATAAAGAGCCAAAAAAGGTTATTGATAAAAAATAATATTGTCCACTTTATTTTTTTGGTAGATTCATACAGATTAATAACTAAAAACCAACTTAGCGGAAAGAAAAAATGGTATGAAAGGTCATAATGTCCCCAATATCGAAATGTTTGTGGAGAGAGTGCTGTTACTGCTAATGCAGCAATAATTGCATACCAATTTGAAACGCCAAGTTTTTGAAATATTAAATATAGAAATATCGAACATAAGAGGAAAGACATAATCATCAACCAATTCAGAATCCCAATAGAATAATCGGCAATTGAAGGAAAAATCTCTGAAATCAATTTAATTGAATTCGATAAAACGGGTTGTGTTCCCGCATAAAAAATAGTTTCATTGAATGGGTAGTTCATTCCCGAAAATTCAGTATAAGAAGTGTCATTTTTTATATGAAATGCATACGTGTAATATGTTTTTATGCCATCGCCATATTTATTGAAAAGATAGCTATTGGGATTAAGCAACACTTTTCCATAAAATATTGAAAAAAATATTAAAACCAATAAAGTCAGTCCGGTTAAATACAATATTTGTTTTTTCATTATAAAGTTATTATTCAATTACTATTTCGTATATTTCTCCCTTATAATCTTGTTGAGGAAAGGGAATGTAATTTTGATGAAATTGTGTTAGAGGCCACCAATCTCCTAGGTGAAATTCTTGAGTAAATACCATCAGCATTTGATTATTAGGAATTGACGAATATTCTTCATTCATATATCCCACGACTTTCATTTTATCAACCGAAGGTCCTATTCGCCATATTATTTCAGTAGGCTTCCATTCAATTTCGAAATAATAGTATTCAGATTCGAAAAGTTCGCTTTCATTTGCAGGAATTTTCGATGTTAGTGCTTTATACCAATGATCCCATCGATGTAAATAAAAAGTTTCGTTATTATATTCAATAGTATGTACTCCAACGTCGAATTTTGATGGCGATGGACATGCCATATCCCAATTAGTACATGCAACAATTATATCTTCTTTTTTATCGTTATTGGAAGGTTTTATATTATATTTTTCGGAATATGAAGTTTTTGGCCAATCTCTACTAGTTTTTATAATTTCAAAATCAATTTCAGAGTAATCAATGCTATTAACTCGCTGACTATCACGACCATATTGATCTTTCGGAATATACCCTTTATTATCACAGGTTCTTCTATTGTTCCATTCTCCATTTTGGAAAATTAACCAAATAGCATTTGTGATTCCGTTCCATACACCGTGTTTATTGAGCAATTCTGTCATTTTAACTTTCGACCTATATTTCCCATACGTAAACCCGTGCCTTGTTTTAACGCCAACACTTTCTTTTTTCCATTCGCCTTCTTTTGTTGAAGGATTTATCATCACAATTTTTTGATTTTCGATGTCAGACTTTACAGTTTTGCATGGGCAGTCGGTTAATTGAACATTGGTTACAATTAATTTATCATCGGTGTATTTTAGCTTATTGTTTTCAAAATCGTCAATTGTATAATCTTCATTAAAAATATCTTTTACTAAGGGTACATTTTTTATGATATCTTCGCTTCTTAAATCATGAAAGAATTGCTGGAAATGAGCTTTATTGTATAGGTCATTGTCTTCTCCACACTCATTGCTATAATATGATTTATTTATTGTTCTTCCAGCTAATTTATCTTTGTCGATGTATATACCAGATCCTAAATTTGGCTTTGCAATAAGTTTAAGTGAATTGTTTGTGCTTAAATAAACATTTTTTAGTTTACTCCCATCTCCATATAAAAAATAGTAGAAAGGGTTAATGAAAGTATTATCAAAGTTCATACTTATGTCTTGAATATAGTCAGGAATCAATTTTGCCTCATATTCTTCTTTTTCAATTAAAACAAGCAAAAATTTATAAGAGCCGACTCTTGGATTTCGTTTCCATCTTTGGTTAACGCCGTCTTTATCAGTATTTTGATTCAAAATATAAATAGCGTCAAGTTCTAATTGCTTTTCTATAGAAATATTATTATTCTTCGCTTTTTCAACAATCTGTTTGTACCAATTAGCATCGCCTTTTATTTTATCAATTGTTGAAATTATATCTTGTTCATTGTGCTGTGTATTATTTTTTCCAAAATAGCAGGTTTCATTTCGTGGATTTCCAACGATTCTTATTTCGTCGTTAATTGTATGTGTTTTACCATCTGAATCTATTTTCCCAGTAGCCACAAATGTTTTTGATGTATTTTCCCACGAGCCGTAAAAATTTTCATTTGAATGTATATGTGTTTCGGGAAATTTATACGATTCGTTTTGGTAGTATATTTTATAATAAAATTCTTTTGCAATCCCAGAGTTATTTACGATATCAAAAGTAACAGCAAATTTTCCTCTCGCAATTTGATTTATTGATGGAATTATAAAGCCACTATCAATTGCATTTGTATAGTCAATATCGATGATTAATAAGCTATCGTCGTCAATTTTAAAATTGGCAAAAGGATTGAAATTTACAACTTTAATATCGTTGTTTGTCGCACTTTCTCCACATCCATACAGAAATACGGAAATGATTATTAAAAATTTTATATTTTTCATAGTCATAAAATAAAAGCAATCCTTTTTTATATCAGATTTTTCGATTCAGTTTACTCGACAAAATTAAAATAAATAAAAACAATTCTAATTATTTATTTTAATTAACCACCAAAAACAAATCACAATGCTTAATAACATAATGTTAAGTGATTAAAAAGTCTTTATATTGTATTTAATTCGTAAATTATTAATATAAATCATTTTATCTATGAGCAATTTAAAAGTTTTAGCTACATTTATCTTTGTTAATCTTGTGAGTTTCAATGTTTTTTCACAATCGGTTAATTATATACCGAAATATGTTGCACCACTAGGCGTTTTAGGAAATAGCGAAATATATCAAAATGGGTTAAATGTCGGAATTGGTTCTACAAATGCAAGTGAAAAATTAGTTGTTACGGGAAACGTTAAAGCTAGTAGTTTTATTGATATAGACAATACAGCATATTATTGTAACCCATCGTTTGAAAGCAAAATACTAAATGTAAAATCTAATATTTTTTATGATTTAGATAACATTAATTATTTTTGTAATCCAGGTTCTGAAAGTAAACTTGAAATAGTAAACTCGAGAATTTACAAGGATTTAGATAATGCAAATTATTTTATTGATCCTAGTAATGAAACAACCTCTATGTCATTAGCAGGAAATGTCGGAATTGGTTTCCTAAGTCCAAGTGAGAAATTAGTTGTAAATGGGAATATTAAAGCTGAAAAATTGATTGATTTATCTAAGCCTGAGTATATTTGTAATCCAGGAGATCAAAGTATTCTTCATTCATTTAAAATAATGGAAGATGTATCTGGGGTTACCAAATTTTCTGTCGCCAACAATGGAACAACCTACATTAATGCTACTTTAAATGCTAAAGTAATTTTTGTAAAAACCGATGTTTGGTCTGATTTTGTTTTTGAAAGCGACTATAAATTAATGTCGTTACGGGAGCTTGAGAATTTTATAAATGAAAATAATCATTTGCCTAATGTTCCTTCAGAAAATGAAGTAACAGAAAACGGATTCAGCCTTGGAGATATGGATGCATTGTTACTACAAAAAATTGAAGAATTAACATTGTACATTATAGAACAGCAAAAACTGATTGACAAAATGAAAAGTCAAATAGATGATGTTTCAAATAGAATTGAATAACAATCAGGAATAAAAAGGCAATGTTATGAAAAAAATAACAAATAAAATCATACTCATATTATTTATTACTTTAGCTTTATTTAATCAAAATGAAACTAGAGCTCAGAGTTGTGATGATGAAAATACAGGAACAATATCTACGGGTAATTATTACATTCCAGCAGGTGGTAATCCATGTGTCGGTACTTTAACTTCTAATTCAGCCGGAGTAAGTTACACCTCAACGGCTGTTGTTGATTATGTTTCAGCCAGTGAAATACAACTTAATCCCGGATTTCATGCAGGTGGCTTTTCTACAGGTATTTTTCATGCATATATCGATAATTTGACAATATTAACACAGGCAAATGCAAATGGGAGTTATGCTCAACTTGAAAAAATGGAATTTGGTATTATATTACCAGAAGTAGATATTACCAGAAACGATTATACTGTAAATGCCAATGGAGATTGGATTCCAACAGAACCTGAAAAGGTTAGTGTTAATTTAAAAGATGACATTGATGCATTTTTTAATTCAAATACATATCCAAATAAATTTACCAATCCCTATGATTTTGAAGATATAGAAATTGAAATTACTTTTACTCATATATCTACGGGAGAAACATTCAAAACTTGGGGCTTTTATTACAAAGATTATGAATATGAATTTCTTGGAGCAAGTTCTGATCCCTCAGTTACGAATTTACCAGAAGATTGGGTAGAACTCTCAAAAGGCTGGCGAGCAAGATTCGCACCACCAGAAATTGGAGATTACTCGACAAAAATAAAAATTTCTTGCTACGATCAGGTGGTTTATGAAAATAATGATGAAAAAACGTTCACAGTTGAATCTTCTGATAATCTAGGTTATTTGAAATTTAATTCTGGTAGCAAGTATATGTCGTTTAGTAAAGCAGGCGAAACATTTATTCCTGTTGGTTATGGAAATATGGATGCTGCTGCATTAGATGGGAATGTTTATACCAACTCGGCAGGAGAATATTACCTCAATAGTTTATTTTTAGATAATATAAAAGGAAGGGGTAATTACTTAAGGATTGGGCAGTATAACAATTTTTTTATTGAACAAGATTATCCATTAAATTACGATTCGCATCAAAATACAATGTGGGAATTTGATAACTTTTTGAAAAAAGCAGAAGATAATAATATTTATCTGAACTATATTTTAAATTTTTTTCAATCATTCTTTATGTGTGGTGAAAACACACAGAATAATTTCGATAATGATGGGAATAACGGTTCTCGCGATTATTTGGGCTCTCACCCCTATCGAAAGGCAGTCCAATTAGGAGATGCAAATTTAGTTAATGAAGGAACATTAATGCCTACTGAAGATATTAGCACGTCAACTTCTATATTGAATTTTTTTGGAGAAGAGGGTAGTGATGTAAGAATACTTTACAAAAACAGACTAAAGTATATTCTTGCAAGATGGGGCTACAGTACAAACATTGCCTTATTTGATATGTGGGCAGAATTGGAAAATACAACCTTTAATCATAAGTCATTTTCAGATCCTGATAATCCATGTGGTAGATTGGATACACGAAATAATGATATAAATAATAAATTGATAAATTGGGTTCCTGAAATGTCTCTTTATTTTAAAACTCTTGATGTCTCAAAACATTTATTATCGTTAAATCACATAAGCGGATATCTTAATCCAGATTATCTTAGCAATCCTGCAAATAATATATCTAAAATACCGACAATAGATGTCGAGGGCTTTGATTTTTATTCTTGCAAAAGAAATGGGCTTTTCAAGTTATATGATGGTGTTCAATTAACACGCAGTTTCTTGTCCAGTAATGGCTTGAATAAGCCAATTGATTTACCTGAAGTTGGGATTGGTGATGATCCAGCACAAAAACATATAGGAATGTACAATAGTGTTGAATTTCATAATCAACTTTGGGCTTCAGCTTTTATGGGCACAGTTGGACCTGGTTTATATTTTTATCGATTTTATTTATCTGATATTGGCTTAAAGAAGGCAGAGAATGCATATATAAATAATTCTAGTTCAATATATGGTACGATTTATACCAATTTTGAAACTGAATTTCAGGCTGCTCCAAACTTTTGGCCTAATTGGTATGAAATAACCGACGCTAATACATGTATTAGAATTAATGAAGATGGGAATCCAGTTATTAATGCAGATTACCCCATAGAAGATATTACACCCGATTTTACAAATCATTTAACAACTTTAACCGAGTTCTTAAACAAAACACTACCTGATAATAACATTAATTTGCAGGAGCAATATATCCCACAATGTTATCCTACTAACTATAATAGTTCCAATTGGGGTAATTATACCCTTGCTGATGTATTGGGGGCTTTTACCTTGGTTGAATCGACTAAAAATTATGCAATTGGTTGGGTTTATAACCGTTCAAATTATTGGGCTAATTACGATTATTATTCGGCTTATGATGATTATGGTAATTTAGATTTAACTAATTTTGAATTAACAGATAATAGTTATCATTATTCGGTTGACTTAGATGAGGACAACTGCACTTCTTCCCAAACATTCTGTACAGAAGATGATTCAACACCTATTCCTATTGACTATGTAAAGGATCCTTTAGATATGCCATATTTTACAATAACAGGTTTGAGCAATGCAACTTATAATATTAAGTGGTATAATACGTTAGGATATTTTACTAATGCAACAAATACATCTGTAACAGAAGTAACAAATACTGATTGTCAGCAATCAACAAGTGTTCCAACTGTTGATGGAATACTTACATTGACACCACCTTGTTTAGCTTCAGGTTATGCGTACGATTATGCTTTTATTATTGAAAAACAACAACTTAAAGGATTACTTGAAAATGGAGAGATTACGCATGAAAAATTTGGTTCTATTATAGAAGTGATACCCAATCCGAATAGCGGATTGTTTAATCTCTATTTAATAGAAGGATTCGAGGGGGATATTGAAGTTACGATAATAAATTCGATAGGTTCGGTTGTTTTTCAAAAAAACGTACATAATACCAAAAACATAAGTCTAAATATTGAAAACGAACCGAATGGTATATATTTCATTAAAGTTAAATCAAATACTAGCATTAAAGTAGAAAAAATAATTAAAAATTAAAATCTCAGGATTTGATTTTTGAATCGATTTATAGGGTGGACTTTAGTCCATCCTTTTTTTATACATTTTAAATTTCGCAAGCCCTATTCTTTGTAAAAAGTGTTTTACAGAAACACTCAATACTCCTATTCCATAAATCGTACTTCGTTTGAGGTTTATTGACGATGCTTCTTTGAAATATTTTGTTGGACAAGTTACTTCAGCAATTTCATATCCGGCATATACAATTTGCGAAAGCATTTGATTGTCGAAAACAAAATCGTCGGAATTTGTGTTGTAATTTATTGTTTGTAGCACTTCTTTCGAAAAGGCTCTGAATCCGGTGTGATATTCCGATAATTTTTGTCCGATTAATAGGTTCTGAAAAAAAGTTAAAAATCGGTTTGAAACATATTTGTAATATGGCATTCCTCCTTTTAAAGCTCCATTTCCAAGAATTCGCGAGCCCAGAACAACATGATACAAATCGTTTGCAATCAAATATACCATTGAATGAATAAGTTTGGGAGTATATTGGTAATCAGGATGAAGCATAACTACTATATCGGCATTCAAACCTAGTGCTTTGTTGTAACACGTTTTTTGATTTCCTCCATAACCCTTGTTTTGCTCATGTCGAATAACGTGTTTAATCCCAAGTTCTTCGGCTAGTTTCGATGTGTTGTCTCTACTGCAATCGTCAACCAAGATTACCTCGTCGACTACATCGAAGGGAATTTCTTTATACGTGTTTTCCAGTGTCATTTCTGCATTATATGCCGGCATGACAACTATAATTTTCTTGCCGTTAATCATGTTTGATAATTTTCACCAAAGTAATAAAATTTATTTTAAAACTTTAAGCTTAGTGACGGTTAAAATTTTTTTATGAATTTTGGAAAGACTCAATCTAATACCAATTCTATTTCCATATGACACATATGTGATTTTTTAGATTCCCTTTTTCAAGGGAATGTGCCTCAAAAATTACCACATACCCGCAAAAGCGGGTATCTTATTTTTAAATTGTGTCGGTCACATTGAATCGTAATTGGTATAATAATGGAAGTTGTCAAATTTAAATCTTGAAATGAAAGACCGACTCTAAAAAATAGAATAACAATATTTTGTATCATTCTTTCAAAAAAAACTTTTTTCAGAACAAATTGGGCACAAATTTATATTCGCCGTTTTTGTTTTAACGCAGCAACACTGCATACTCCAGCTGCACAACCCGAACATTTCGGTTTTCGAAAAAGAATATGAAATACTTGGTAAAAAACATATCCCATCGCAATCGAAAAAATAATATGTGTAATCAGTATTTGCATGTGTTTTACTTTTTTAATTAAACTAGTATTACTCGTTTTTTAACTTTACAAACTTTTAACTTGACAAACTTTCTACATAAATAAACTTGCTATTTGATAAAAACTAAATGAAACAAGCCATGCCAATGCAGTTGTGTACCCAACCGTAAATAAAGCCCATTTCCAACTTCCTGTTTCTTTTTTAATAGCAGCAATTGACGCAATGCAGGGAAAATAAATCAAAATAAACAACATAAAAGCATATGCATTTACAGGGTTCAATGGTTTTTCTGCCTTCTCGTTTGTGTAATTTCGCAAGCGATTCGATAATTTGTCGTAATCCTTGTCTATAACTTCCACTTCCGATTTTTGATTGTAGTATAAAACGCTCATTGTACTTACTATAATTTCTTTTGCCGCAACGCCGGCAATCATGCTTACACCCATCTTCCAATCCATTCCAAGAGGTGCTATTACTGGTTCGATAAACTTACCCATTCGCCCTATGTATGTGTTTTTTTGATGTTCAGATTCCTTCTCAATCAACAATTTATCAATCTCTAGTGTTTGTTGAATTTGTAAATTTCTAATCTGCACCGAATCATCAACTTGCCCAATTTTAGTTTCAAATTGAGCACTTGTTTGCGAAATTAATTGATCATAATTTTTCGAATATTCAATCTCTAGCGGATAATATCCCAAATACCAAATTATTACCGAAGCAACAAGTATTACTCCGCCCATTTTTTGAAGATATTGTGCGGCTTTGCTCCACATATGTTTTATGGTACTTTTCATGGTCGGCATACGATACGGTGGAAGTTCCATAACAAAAGGCGACTCAATTGATTTGAAGATTGTTTTTTTCAATATAATTGCGACAATTACCGACAATAAAATTCCGACTAAATAAATCGAAAACAAAACGAGCCCGGGATAATTCGGAAAGAATGCTCCAATCAGTAAAACATAAACCGGCAACCTCGCACTGCACGACATCAGGGGATTGATTAAAATAGTTAGCAATCGGTCGTTTTTGCCTTCAATGGTTCGGGTTGCCATTATTGCTGGGACATTGCAGCCGAATCCCATTACTAATGGAATAAACGATTTTCCATGCAGCCCGAATTTGTGCATTATTTTATCCATAATAAAAGCTGCACGCGACATGTAGCCGGTATCCTCCATCAACGAGATAAAAAAGAAGAGAATAAGAATATTTGGCAAAAAAATCACAACCCCTCCAACGCCCCCGATAACTCCATCAATAATTAAATCTTTCAACGCTCCATCGGTCATCATTTTTTCAATGTGATTACTGACAAACGAAACGAATGAATCAATCCATCCCATTGGATAAGCCCCCAAGCTAAATGTTGTTTGAAACATTAGCCACATAAAGAAAATAAAAACAGGAAATCCAAATAATTTATGAGTTATAAACGTATCGATAATATCGGTACGTTTTCTTTTCGATATTCCGCTTTCTTTGTATGTTTCCTTCAATGCTCCGGCAATAAATCCATATTTTGCATCGGTAATTATTGTTTCTGAATCTTCATGCAAATTTTCTTCAAGTTGTTTAATTTCCTTTTCCGCTTGTTCAATAATTTCACTAGAATTTTGTAAAGGAGAAATCAAGTTTTCGGCTTCCTTATCACGTTCTAAAAGTTTTAATGCGAGAAATCGAGACGAAATTTTGTCAGTTAAAAATAAATTTTCGGGACATTTAATTTTCTCCTGAACTTTTTTTATAGCTTTTTCGGTGCAACTTCCATAATTAATGTGAATGTGTCGGGTAATTGGATCTGCATCTTCGTAAGAATCAATTACTTTGTCGAAAAGTTCTGCAATTCCTCGTCCCTTTGAACTAATTGTTGGAACAAACGGAATTCCGAGCATTTTTCCTAACGAAACATAGTCGAATTTGTCGCCTTTTGCTTGCAGTTCGTCGTACATATTCAATGCAACCACAACTTTTATATCCATATCGATTAATTGCGATGTAAGATATAAATTACGTTCCAAATTCGAAGTATCAATCACATTTACAACTATATCGGGAAAATTGTTGTGAATGTACGAACGCACAAATAACTCTTCGGGAGAATACGCTGTAAGAGAATATGTTCCAGGCAAATCGGTAATATTAAAATGGTAGCCTTTGTATTTAAAATTTGCCGTTTTAGCCTCAATAGTTACTCCGCTGTAATTACCAACATGTTCTTTTGAATTTGACGCATGATTGAAAAGAGTTGTTTTTCCACTATTTGGATTTCCTACAAGTGCAACATTAATGGTCTTTTCCTTTTCTTTGACGATTGATTTTATCTCGTGCTCTTCAATTGTTCCATTAAACGAATTTTCCTTGTAATCCAAATCAACATCGCTTTTAACGATTTCAATCAAACTTGCTTCATTCCGACGTAACGAAACATCGTAACCCATGATTTGATACTCAATAGGGTCGTTTAACGGAGCGTTTTTAATTACCGAAACCAACTTCCCTTTCACAAAACCCATTTCCATGATTCTTTTACGAAAAGCTCCTCGTCCTTTTACTTTAACGATAAAACCTTTTTCTCCAGTCAACAAGTCTGATAAGTTCATTTTGTTTCTAATTTCTGTACAAACGTACTCTTGAAGTGCAAATTTGGCAATACCAACATATTGGTATTTTATTTGTATTTTTGTGATGCAAAATAATCAGAACTCTAATTCGTTATGTTGCTATGGATAGTGAGAAAAAAAATATCGACATTCAAAAATTTCTTGAATCGGTTCCCGATAATTATTCTATTATTGACCAACAAATAGATGTAAGTACTCAAATCGAGTATTTTGAATTGGCTCGAAAAGTAGAAAATAAGTCAAAAAGTCAGGATGTTTTCAATGAAGTTGTTAAACTTTACGATGATAGGATCTCGTTAAATGATAAAAAAATAATTCTTATAAATTTAGCCGCTATTGGTGATGTTGATTCGTTTAGAACAATTGAATCTTTTAATAAAAGCGTTAGCAACGAACTTAAAGACTGGGCTGCCTTAGCTTTACAAGAAAGCAAAGTGTTGCTTGAAAATTCGCTTCTCGATGAACAAAGAGTAATTATCTCTACTGGTTTGGGCGGGAAAGAAAATTTATTAAGATACTTTGTAGTTTTAATAAAAATCGACGAAAGTGAATTTGAAGACTATCAAAAAAAAATTATTAGTGATGAATTAGATTTTGTGATTGAACAAAAGAAAGGTCAACTCGAAGAAATTTCTTTCGAAGAAAATTTTTGTAAGGGAGTTTTGTTACTTCCCTTAAAACTAGAATTAAAAGACTTTTTTCAAAAACTTATAAGAGAATGCAATCAATACGGGGGATTTTTAAAACCTAATTTTTTACTTACCAACGTAAAAGCATTAACAAATTCTGAAATAAAAAATTTTATACTCAAATCAACGTAAAAATTTTGAAATGACGAGCCAGATAGAACAAAAAAATAATCCTTTACACGGAATTACATTAAAAGTTATGCTCGAAAAATTACACGATTTTTATGGTTGGGAAGAACTTGGTTCAAAAATTAGAATAAATTGTTTTATCGAAAATCCTAGTATAAATTCAAGTTTGAAATTCCTTCGAAAAACAGAATGGGCAAGAGCTAAAGTTGAAAAACTGTACCTTGTAACAATCGAAGATGACAAAAATAGAAAAATTTAAATCCGATTAAAATCAAATTTTAACTACTGATTTACTTTTTTAATATAGCATTTAGCCATTATATTCTGTTATCACACATCCAAAAAATTTCATTAAAAAATCTAAAGAAAAACAACCAAAAAGTATTACATTCGTCTCCTAATATATTTATATATAATTCCAAGACGAAGAATCATATATAATTACTTGATTTATTGACACATATAATAAATATTTAGGTAAATGAAAAACATATATATCCTCTTCCTTTTCATTTTTAGCACCTTTTTTTCGTTTTCTCAAACTTTTAGTTCCGGAAATATTTCAGTAGCAATACCTGACGATGGAAACACTTACCCCGGTGGCGGAGTATGTAATACAGTCAATGTTTCAGGAATAGGAACAATTGATGGAACAAGTATAACCATCTCATCAGTTTGCATTTACATTGAACATACATATAATGGAGACTTGGATATATATTTAGTAAGCCCTGCTGGAACCGAAGTCCCACTTTCTTTAGGTCGGGGAGGTGGTGGAGATGATTTTGGAACAAGTATAGGCTCAATGTGTTTCGATATGTATGCATCAGCCTCAATAACAACAGTATCATCTACCGGTCCAATTACAGGAAGCTACAAACCAGAAGGTAGTTTTTCTGATTTTAATTCTGAAAGTGCGAATGGTAATTGGCAACTTTGTGTTGGTGATGATTATGCCTCTGACTCAGGAAATTTATTAGGCTGGTCTGTAACTTTTGGAGCTCCTCCTGCCCCTAGTTGTAGTGATGGAATTTTAAATCAAGATGAGATTGGAATTGATTGCGGTGGAGCAACCTGCCCTGCATGTGGACTTGGCGACGATGTTTGCAACCCTGTTGCATTAACAGTTAACTCATCTTGTAACTTTGTGCAATATACAAATGTTGGCATGACCGAATCTGTTGGACCTCCAGATCCAGGCTGTGCAAGTTTTTCAGGTCCTGATATTTGGTTTTCAATTACGGTTCCTACAGATGGACATATTATCCTTGACCAAAACTCAGGAGTTATAACTGACGCAGGAATGGCCGTTTATTCTGGAGCTAATTGTAATGCTCTAACACTAGTTGACTGCGATGATGATGGAAGTGCAAATGCTTCAATGTCATATATCGAATTAACAGGACGAACCGCAGGAGAAACATTATGGGTTCGTGTTTGGGAATACGGAGGAAACACACAAGGAACATTTAGTATTTGTGCTTATTCTCCCGCAGCAACCTGCACCGACGGACTTCAAAATCAAGGAGAAACAGGTGTTGACTGCGGCGGACCTTGTGCTGCCTGTCCAGTAGGAATGACTTGTGCTACACCTGAGGTTATCAATGCAATTCCCTATAATCATACCGCAACTACATGTGGATTTGAAAGCGATTACAATAGCTCCGATGCTTGTGGGAGCGAATATATGAATGGCGAAGACTTTGTATTTGAATATACTCCGGTTGCGAATGAATTTATTTCTGCAGCTATTTCAAACACTACTGTTGACGATATGGGATTATTTGTTTTAAATAATTGTCCTGATGTTGCAGGTGCAACTTGTGTTTATACAGCAACCAGCAATACTGGAGCTCCAACTATTTGTTATTTAGAACTTACAGGAGGTCAAACTTATTATTTCATAGTTGCGACTAAAGAAACGTATGAATGTACAGGATTTACATTAAATATAGCTCTCACAGCTTTGGCTCCAGATACAATTACAACTTGTGCGGCAACATTTTACGATTCAGGCGGAGCAACTAGCGATTACTCTGTTTGTGAAAACAACATTGTAACTTATTGCCCATCTGATCCGAATTTAGCTTCTCAAATTGATTTCACTGCTTTTGACCTCGATGCGTCTGATATCTTATGTGTTTACGATGGAATGGATACAACCGCCATGCAAATTGACTGTTTTACAACGGGAAATATCCCTACACAAGTTATTAAACCTTCTTATTTGAATACTTCGGGTTGTTTAACATTCCATTTTCAATCTAACGATGTGGCCGAAGGAGGAAATGGATGGACAGCAAATGCAATTTGTTCTCCCCCTTGCCAGTCAGTAGAAGCATATTCAACAGGAGGTGTCCCATTTATTGATATTTGCCAAGGAGACATTGTTCATTTCGAAGGGCTTGGAATATACAATAACAACGATGAAGATTATCACCAAGACGATGCTACTTCAAGTTTCGAGTGGACAATTAATAACGAAATCGTTTCAAACCTTCAAGATTTTTATTATGTTTTTCCCGATGAAGGAGGCTATGATCTTGCATTGACAATTACTGATAATAACGGTTGCCGAAACTTAAACGATATTCAACAAAAAGTTCGAGTTTCGCTTACGCCTTCATTTGCAGGAACCGAAATTAACCCAACCACAACTTGCTCTGGATATTCTGTTGATTTAACTGGTGTTGCAACTCCTGCAATTTGGAACGCAGCAGCCCCCGTTGTTTTAGCCGACACAACTTTTTTGCCTGATGGTAGTGGAGATGAATATACTGCACCTATATTTTTCAACTCCTTTACTTTTGGACAAACCTTAGAAGACGTTAACGATGTTGTTGATATTTGCTTGAACATCGAACACTCGTATCTTGGCGACTTAGATGTTTACATCGAATGCCCAAATGGAAGCACAGCAATGTTATTTGATTTGTATACAGGTTCTGGAACTTCTAGTTCAGGTGCTTTCTTAGGAGAACCGCTAGGCGGAGTTGACCACTCTGATTATGATAATTCTCCCAATCAGGATCCAACTGTTAATTTACCTGGAAGTGGATATGATTACTGTTTTAATATGACAGGTAGCTCTACTATAAACAACTTAGGAACAGCTAGTGGAGTCTCAGTTCCAAGCGACACATACATCCCTATTGATAGTTATGATCCTCTGGTTGGTTGCCCCTTAAACGGAACATGGTCAATACACGTAATTGACAATATTTTAGCTGACAATGGATACATTTTTAATTGGTCAATCAATTTCGACGAATCCTTATATCCTGCACCATGGAGTTTCGAACCCTCGATTCCTAACGAAGGCGTTTGGACTGGGCAATGGCTTACAGGTGATACTTCAAATAACACTTCTTTTGTTGCAAATAACAATGGAACTTATGATTATGTATTCACTGTTGTTGATAATATGGGTTGTGTTTACGATACAACTTTATCGGTTGAAATTACAAGTTTTGGGATAGATATTGCACAAACCGATGTTTCGTGTAATGGCGAATGCGACGGGTCTATAAATTTAACCATCAATAATGCAACTTCAGCCATAACTTTTATTTGGTCAAATGCTGCAATAACCGAAGATTTACAAGATTTATGTGCCGGAGTTTATACATTTACTGCAACCGATGCTGTTGGTTGTTTTATTTCTGATTCAATCGTAATTATTGAACCTGATTCAATGTTGATTACTCTTGAATCCTTAGTTGAAGCATCGTGTAATGGAGCCTGCGACGGAGAAGCTACAATTTCGGTTTCCGGAGGACAATACCCTTACACATATTCATGGGGTTCGACAGGAATAACCGATTCAATTGCCACGGGTTTATGTTCAGATGTTTACACAGTAAATATTACTGATGCAGGGGATTGTAAAGCATCAATCAGTATAAATGTTACTGAGCCACAATCCTTATCAATTGACATTATTGATTCTGCTTACACATCATGCAACGATACCTGCGACGGCTTTGCATTGAGTCAAGCAACATTTGGCACAACTCCATATACTTATTTATGGTCAAATGGCGAACTTGCCAATCAAACTAATATTTTATGCGATGGCTGGGCGTTCATTACTGTTACCGATGCAAATGGATGTACCGCAACAGACTCCATCAACATTCAAGAGCCAACAGCAATCACAGCAACATCGACCTTAATTTCAAATGCACATTGCGAACAAGAAGACGGCTCTGCAGAAGTTACGCCAACAGGAGGCACATCAAGTTCGGGAAATTATTCATACAATTGGGGAACAGGAGTTGGCGATTTTCCAACTACAGCAACTAATTCAGGATTAGCTTCAGGGGCTTACAATGTTACAATAAATGATGACAATGGATGTTTTGGATTTTTAAACATTTTAATACAGGACGAAAATGGAGTAATTGCAAGCGTTACTGATTCAAGCAATACCCTATGTTTTGGTTCATCCGATGGCTCCGCAACGGTAAGCGTTATTGCAAATCAAGCTCCCGATTATACCTATACATGGTTGGGACATGCTTCTGTAATTTCAAGTTTAGAAACAAATACCGTATCAAATTTAGCCGCCGGTCTATATTCAATAACTGTAACCGATGCAAATAATTGCAATTATATAGATACAATTAGAATTACAGAACCTTTGGAAGTTACGGCAACTTTAACCGACCTTGCAAATGTAAGTTGCTATGGATTATGCAATGGAGAAGTAACAATTTCTCCTGAAGGAGGAACTCCTCCATATACATACCTTTGGTCGAATGGAAGTGTATCACAAACACGTACAAATTTATGTAAAGGAGTTTATGTTGTTACCATTTACGACTCAAATATGTGCGAAGGAACGATTGAGGTTAATATTACTCAACCTGAACAACTACTTGTAAATATTACCAGTTATATGAACGCTTCTTGTTTTGGTAATTGCGATGGAACAGCATTAGCTGAAGCTATTTATGGGACATCCCCATACACCTATTTGTGGTCAAATAGTGCAGGAAGTCAGGGTAGTGTAAACCACTTGTGTGCAAATACATACACAGTAACGGCTACCGATGCAAATTCTTGTACCGCCACCGCACAAATTATTATTTCAGCACCAAGTCCGCTTCAAACAACGACAACTGTTCTTGAAAATGCAAAATGTTATGAAAGTTGTGATGGAGAAGGTCGAGTTGACGTTGTCGCAGGAACAGGAACCGCACCTTATTTTTACTTTTGGGAAAATATTGAAACATCGCAAATTAACGAAAGTTTATGTGCAGGAGTAACTCAGGTAACTATTTACGATAGTCATGGTTGTATAGCTATAGATTCAATTTCAATTTCACAACCGCTAGAATTAACTGTTGATGTAACCGATTTTACAAGACCTTCGTGTCATGGGTATTCCGATGGCTCTGCTATAGCTACAGCAATAGGAGGAACTGGACCATATTCTTATATTTGGAATACAGGAACATTAGGAGCAAACATCAATAATATCGGAGCTGGAAACTATACCGTAAATGTTACCGATGGGCATCTTTGTATTGCCTCGTCAAGTCAAATGATTACCGCACCAGGCAAATTGAAAATTATTGTAACTCCGACTGAAAAGTGGATTTGTCAGGGGATGTCAGCAACTTTTTATGCTTCGCGTTTTACAGGAGGAACAGCACCATATGATTTTGTTTGGTCAACTGGAGATACAACAGAACAATTAATTGTATCCCCAACGCAACCGGTTACAGGATATAGCGTGTACGGAATTGATGGTCATAATTGTTTAAGCGATCCTTTGAATGTGAGTGTAAAAATTTACCCAGCTGTAAGTGCAATTTTTAAAACCGATCCACAAACTATTTGTCCAGGAGATACCTTGACAGTATCGGCGACAATAACAGGAGGTCAAGGATTTGGTTATACTTGTGATCTAGCTGGTTATGGAATGGTTACACCTCCTTTTAAATTATCCCCAGATGGAGATAACACAACAGTAACATATGTAATAACTTCTAAAGATTTTTGTGGTTCTCCAATCGATGTTGATACTTTCGATATTTATTTACTCCCAACACCTCCAAATGTTTTTTCAGCAGATACCTTAGCGGGTTGCCCCCCTCTAAATGTTAACTTTAATGAAAATTCACCTTTTACGGGAGAAAAATACAATTATCGTTGGAATTTTAATGATGGAGAATTGAATAATATAGCTTTTGAAAGAAATCCTGAACACACATTCGAAAATCCAGGAAGTTATGATATTACCCTTGATGTGAAATCGCAAGGTGGTTGTACTCACCGAGAAACCAAGGAAGCTTATATTACTGTTTATCAAAATCCGACAGCAAAATTTTCAGTTGAACCAGGATATGCTTCGATTATTGAACCAATCTTTAATTTCACCAATAATTCATTGTATAACGACCTAAACTATTGGGAATTTGGAGACGGAGATAATGAATACTCAGAAAATGCTACACATGAATATGAAAAAGTTGGGGATTATGAAGTTGAATTGGTAGTAACAACCAATTTAGGTTGTACCGATACAACCATTGTAATGGTAAAAGTTAACGATGAATATACTCTTTACGCACCTACCGCTTTTAGCCCTGACAATGATGGGATTAACGATGTATTCTTTATTACAGGAAATGGTATTGATGCTGAAGAATTTACACTTAGAATATACAATAGATGGGGCGAATTAATTTTCGAAACACAGAACTTTAATTACGATAATCCTGAAGAATTTGGTTGGAATGGTCGTTTAGAAAGTGGAATTACAGCAGAAATTGGAGTTTATACATGGTATTTGGTTTATAAAGATAATCTTGATGTTTCGCATGAAGCAAAAGGAATAGTGACGCTTATAAAATAGTTTTACTTCGAATTTGTCATTTTTGAGTTTTTTGTCATTTCGAACGTATGTGAGAAATCTATTCCTCTTTTTTGTCTTTTCGAGTTTCCTGCAAAAAATCATTTTTATTGCTTTTTACAATTCAGATTTCTCGTCGCTTCGCTTCCCTCGAAAATGACAGGCAAGAGCAATTTGTCAATTCGAACGAATTGACTTTCAACTATTTTTTTTAAATTCATTTTTAAACTGTATTTTTGGTTCCATTATAATACAACTATTTCATTTTTTTTCCGTCTATGGTTGGTATAAATTATTGAATGTACGTGCAAAAAATTATAATAGGCTTTCTTTTAATACTGGTAATTAACACTGCTTTTGCAGTTAATTATAACATTGAAACAAGCGATGGACAGACCATCAATACTTGTATTGCTACCTTATATGATAGTGGCGATGACACTGGAAATTATGGATCAAATGAAGATCAGCAAATTACATTTTGTTCAACAAATGGGTCTTGTATAAAAGTTGATTTTACAAGTTTTAATCTTGAAGATAATTACGATTTTGTTTACGTTTACGATGGAGCTAACACAAGTTCAACATTGTTAGCAACTCTCACAGGAGCTGTCGTTCCTGCAGATGTTTTTTCTTCGTCTTCGTGCATAACTATTCGTTTGGTTTCTGATGCATCAGTCGAAAGGAGCGGATTTGTAGCACAAATATCATGTTCATCAAATTGCTATGTACCCCCTCCGCCGCCATCAAATGACGACCCATGTGCTGCAACAAGTATTCCTATAAATAATAATTGTGTAAATCAACAATATTCAACAGCCGGTGCTACTCACACAACAATAGCAGATCCTGTTTGTGCGACAAATTATAATGGGCAAGACGTATGGTTTTCAGTCCAAGTTCCAGCTTCAGGAAGATTGAATATTGATGTTTCGGCAGGAACCGTAACTTCGGGAGGAATAGCTGTTTACAAAGGAAGTTGCAATAATTTAACAATGGTAAGTTGCTCAGAGAGTAGCACTGGAATGCCTTCAGGTGCTAGAATAAGACCAGGTAATAATCTTGCAGGGCAAATGATTTGGATTCGTTTTTGGCCTACAGGAACAACATCTCAAGGAAGTTTCAGTATTTGTGCTTACAACCCTCCAGCTAATGTCGATGTACTAACAAATACCTTTACACCACAATATTTAGTCGAAGATATTTTGGTTACAGGTTGTTTAGAAGCTTCAAATGTTGAGTATGAAGGAGCAAGTTCAGCTATAGGTTATTTCGAAGGCTCTGGAACTATTCTTGGTTTTAATTCAGGGATTATTTTATCGACAGGAAATGTACTAAATGCAAGCGGAGATGGTTCTGAAATGGATCCTGGATTTGTTACTTCAAATACACCTGTAGAAAGCGATTTGCAAGAAATGGCAGAAGAAAATGCTGGCACTTTGTCAGTTCATGACGTTTCAATTCTTGAATTCGATTTCGTTCCTTCATCTGACACAACCGAATTTCGTTTTATATTTGCATCGAATGAATACCCAACATATAATTGTGAAGTTTATAACGATGTTTTTGCGTTTTTTGTAAGTGGACCAGGTATCAATGGTACTTACGCAGATAATGCTGTAAATGTTGCTTTAATTCCCGGAACTAACGAACCTGTATGTATAGCAAATATTCATGATAATACTGGAGATACTCCTTGGGAACCATGTCTCGCCATAAACGACAATTTATATATAAACAACGACCCGAATTATGTTTCAACAAGTGATGCTTTTTTGTATCAAGGTTTTACTGTTCCTCTGACTGCAATCATGTATTTGCAATCTTGCGAAACGTATCATATTAAATTAGCTATTGCTGATGGTGCCGACGGAGCTTTAGATTCAGGAGTTTTTTTAGAAGCCGGAAGTTTTTCATCGGGCGAGCAAGTTGTTAGCGAACACTTGCTTGTGAATGGAGCAGAATCGTTTACGACATTTGAAGGCTGCGAAAATCGTTTAATTTTTTCCCGAGCCGACACTTTTAACATTTCTCAACCACTCGAAGTTTTAACCACTATTACAGGAACAGCTTCGACAACAATTGATTTAACTAATTTTATACCCTTAAACTACACCATTCCTGCAGGTGTTATTCACGATACTATTTATTACACCGCAATATTAGACGGTTTAACAGAGGGTACAGAAACAATAAATATTGCTTTAGGAAATGGATGCCCTTGTAATGTTGAATATAATTCATTTACAATAAACATTAACGATAAAGACGAACTCGAAGGAGGAATTTTTGAAGATGAGGTTATAGTGGAACCTAATGAATGTACAACTCTTACCTCATTTCATAATGTAAATGAGAATTTTGTTGATTATAATTGGAATACTAGTTCAAATAATCAAGATATTTCGGTTTGTCCAACTCAAACAACAACCTATTATTTAACCATAACAGACATGTGTGGCGGAGAAGTTTACGACTCGGCTATTGTATATGTGGCATCTCCTATTGTTCCCCATTTCGATGCAAATGATATTTGTTTTGGGAATAATACTTCTACCATCACATATAATGGTACTTATCACGATTCATTAACAATCGTGTGGAATTTTGATGGGGCAAATATCATTTCGGGAAGCAACGAGGGGCCTTATGTTTTAGAGTGGGACGCAATAGGCTCTTATATTGTTTCAGTAACAGTAAGTAATATCGTTTACACCGAAGTATATTCCGACACAATTTTAGTAAAACCTATTCCCACAACAAATTTTTCAATAGACAGTTTAATGTGCACAGGCGACACATTAAATGTTCTATATACAGGAAATGCAACTTCCGAAGCTGAATATTATTGGGATTTTGACAATGCTGCAATTCTTTCGGGAAATTCTCAAGGGCCTTATGAAGTAACTTGGTATATACCTGGAATGTACAATATTACCCTTGATAGTGTTGTTATGAATTCTTGTGTTTCTAACTTTCCTACTACCCTCGAAGCATATGCTCCCGCAGTAGTAAAAATCATCTCAATTCACGAGGATTCAACCTTATGCTATGGTTCTTGCGATGGAGGAGCAGAACTCACTGTAATAGGAGGAGTTGAGCCGTATTCATATTCTTGGTCAACAAATCAAACAACCACGATTCCTGAAATAAGCAGTCTTTGTATCGGAACTTATTCTGTTACGGTTGCAGATATTAATGCATGCTCTGTTCAAGCAGACTTTATAATTGAACAACCAACACAATTAACTTACGTAAAAGCGATAGAACCGGTAAAATGTCATGGCGATAATGATGGAGAAGCAACCTTAATAGCAAGTGCAGGAACACCACCATACTCTTATTTATGGTCAAATGGAATTACTACAAATATTAATGAAAGTCTGATTAAAGGGAATTATTATTTTACTATTGCTGATGCAAACGATTGCTTTGTAAGAGGAGTTGCAACAGTTCCTCAACCCGCAAATTTCTTTGTAATCACCGAAGACAAACAAGTTTGTATCGGAAGCGAAGCAACACTAGCTGCTTTTGGTTTTGGCGGAACAACTCCATACACATTTTATTGGTATAATCCAGAGTTAGGACTTGACAGCGGTGAAACGATTACGTTTATCCCCCCTTATGAAAATACAATTTTAAACTTATATGCTGTTGATGCAGTAGGCTGTACAACAAGTTATGTTAATGCAAAAGCTCAATTATACCCTGAATTATCTTTTTCGGTTACTCCATCTGAAACATCTTTTTGTCCAGGAAGCGAAATTCAATTTGATATGGAAACTGCTGGAGGAAGTGGTGGTCCATATTGGTGTAATTTATTGAACGATAACGTAATTTTTATTTCTGGGCAAACATATATTCCACAAGGGGCAGATACTATTTTGCATTATGTTTTTTCCCTTCAAGATTATTGTACTACACCTACGGCATATGATACGGTTACCTTGCATTTATACGAAACGCCTCCAAATAATTTTACACCGGATGTTTCAAGTGGTTGCCAACCACTTACTGTCAATTTTATTGAGTCTAGTAGCGATGAAGGGCAAACATATTTTTGGGAATTTGAAGATAATAATAGTTTTTCTACCCAGAAAAATCCAAATTATATATATAATAACGATGGCATATTTGACCTTACCTTAACTGTAACAGGAACTAATGGATGTCGAAATATTGTTACGAAAGAAAACTATATTACTGTTTACAAAAAACCGATTGTCGCATTCAATGCAGATCCTACTTACACAACTATTATAAAACCTCAAATATCATTTGAGAACGTTTCTTCAGACACATATTATTGTCTCTGGAATTTTGGTGATGAAGTGGGTGTTAGTGAGCAAATAAGTCCAGTTTACGAATACAAATATCCAGGCGAATATCAAGTTGGATTATATGTTGAAAGTCAATTTGGATGTCATGATACAGCAATGGTTATTATTGAAATTGATGAACATTTAACTTTTTATGCTCCAACAGCTTTTTCGCCCGATAAGGATGGAATTAATGAAGTTTTTTACATTTCAGGGAATGGCTTTGATGCCAATAATTTTCAATTTTATATTTACGATCGTTGGGGCGAAATTGTTTACGAAACAAACAAGTACGACTTTGAGTCTCCGGAAACATATGGTTGGGACGGAAGAATTGGAGGTAGTAGTTTGGGCGAATCTGGCGTTTATACTTGGTTGGTAATCTCTAAAAAGCCAAGCGGAATGGAATTCCAAAAAACAGGAACTGTAACATTAATCCGGTAAATAAAAAAGCAGCTTAATTATTAAGCAGCTTTCTCTTACAGCTATTAATAACTATATTTTAGCAATCTTTCTAGGGCAAACAACAGCATGAGCTATAATATAAATTTCGGAACCAACAACAGCTATTCTAAATTCATCTCTACTAGCATCTGTTAAATAATGTTGATGGTAAAATTGTCCTGGATTAATAGTATTTGGGAATAAATCACTAGCATACAAATGTGTTTCTGTCAATGTATATCCTCTAAAAATATTGTAATAAATAAACAATTCTCGCCCATCATAAGAATACTCAAGATTTCCAACCTGTATGGTATTTTGGTCTGATTCAACGTAAATAGGAGTAGTAAAATAGCCTATTTCTGATAAATTAATCACCCAACCTTCAGCATTATCCGTTAATCCGGATTCGATAAAAGAACTTTCTCCAAAAGCAAAAGCATTTTGACATTTTTCTGGCAAAGTAATATCACAAAGAACTCTATATGAGAAATATGTAGCCCAACTGCCATGTTTAGAAATTAACTGACCATCAGCCCAAGCTGATTCGCTGTGAGAACATCCATTTGAATTATTTTTATATACAACAGCGTGAGCCGCGAGATATAAATCTTTTCCACATAAACTCTCTATTACACCAATATTTGATAATGGAATTTCAAAAATATATTCTATTCTGCCTCCTAAATCGTTTGCTTTATAAGGAAACAGACCAACTTTTGGATTTCCATTTTGTGTTCGAGGCATTAAGTCAAGGCTCTGTCCAACAAATAAGTGAACATCCTTTAATAAAAACCCATTTGATGTAGAATAGGTTACAAATAAAGTTTCATCTATAATTTCAACATTCACTGAGCCAGATTCAATGTGTTGTCCTGCATATAATACAACACTACTTGAAGTTGATTCAGATTTGACATTAATAACATCATTATTAATGTTATTTGTATTTTTATTATTCATTAATAATTCTTCTTTGCTACATGAAGTAAAAAAAATCAGAGATGCAAATAAAAATACTGCGGATGTTTTAAGTATGTTTTTCATAGTATTAATTTTTTATTTATTTTTAATTAATCTAAATTAACATTATGAAAAGATAAAAGCAAAATTTTAACAAAACTTTAACAAAAAAAAAGGCTCAAAAATTTGAGCCTTTTTAAGAATTTGATTTATGTTGATTATTTCTTCAACATTACTTTTTTGGTTATCACATTCGAATCTTTTACAATTCTTACAATGTATGTTCCGTTTGATAATTCACTCATATCTAAAGATACATTGTTTGTAGTCGATGTTACTTTTATTATGGTTTCGCCTATTATGTTGTAAATCGATACTTCGGCTCCTTTTACATTGCTTACATTTAATAATCCTTTACTTGGATTTGGATAAATGTTGATAGTATTTGTTACCGCATCGTTGATGGCTGTTATTATTACTATTTCAGAAGTGTTAACAGAACATCCATTTGCGTCAGTTATGGTTACAGAATAAGTTGCTGCTACATCAATGGTTATATCTTCTGTTGTTGAATCATTGCTCCATGCAAAGGTATATGGACTTACGCCTCCGGTAACTGTTAAATCAATCGTTACATCGTTGCTTGTTGATGAGTCTGCGACTACGGTTGATGCAATTAATTCCGTTGGCTCGGTTATGCTTACTGATGCTGTTGCTGTACAAACATTTACATCACTTACGATTACGTTGTATGTGCCGGCTACTACATTGGTTAAATCTTGTGTTGTTGCTGAATTATTCCATGCATAAGTAAATGGGGCAGTTCCTCCTGTTACTGTTAAATCAGCATCTCCGGTTGCTGCTCCATTACATAATACATTTGTTCCTGTGGCACTTGCTGATAAAGCAGTTGGTTCTAAAATAATTACTGATGCTGTTGCTGTACATGCATTTGAATCAGTTACCACTACATTATATGTGCCTGCTGATAATCCTGTTAAATCTTCTGTACTTGCTGCATTATCCCATGCAAATGCGTATGGACTAACTCCGCCTGTTACGGTTAAGTTGGCTTCGCCATCGGTTAAACCATTACATGTAATATCGCTTCCAACAATGCTGGCAACTATTTCTGCTGATTCTGCAATTACTACACTTGCATTAGCTGAACATGAATTTGAATCTAACACGACAACTGTGTATGTGCCTGCTGCTAAATCTGAAACATCCTCGGTTGCCTCTGAATTACTCCATGTAATAGTGTATGGTGTGATGCCGCCACTTACGCTTAAATCGGCTACTCCAGTAAAATTTCCATAACACAATACATCTGTTCCAACTATGCTTATTTCTATTGATGATGGCTCTGCTATATCTACTGTCGTTGCGACTTCGCATGCGTTGGCATCAATTACAGTTACAGCATATGTTCCTACCAATAAATCGGCAAGGTCTTGGGTCATTGCATTGTTACTCCAATCGTATGTGTATGGTGCTGTTCCACCACTTACACTTAAGTCTGCTGAACCATCAAAATTGCCATTACATGTGATGTCTATTCCAACAATGCTTGCTAATATTGCACTTGGTTCTATAATGGTTACTGAATCTTCAACTGTACAGTTATTTGCATCGGTTACGATTACAGAATATGTGTCTGCTGATAATCCTGTGATGTCTGTTGTTGTTTCTCCATTATCCCATAAGTAAGTATGAGCTGTTGTGCCTCCTGATACGGTAGTCTCAATTGCACCATCGGTTAATCCATTACATGAAATATCCGTCCCAATCATATCTAAACTTAACTCTTCTGGTTCAGTTATTACAGCTGATGCTATTACAACGCAACTTGAATCATCGGTTACAGTTACTGTATATATATTGGCAACCAATGATGATAAGTTTTGTGTTGTTGCTCCATTACTCCAAGCATAAGAAGCGATAGAAACACTTGATCCGGTTGTATCTAATGCTATGCTTCCGTCTGCATCTCCATTACATAATAAAGACGTTGGGTTTAAACTTACGGTTAAATCGCATGATGCATCATTTACTGCTCCAACATAGTTTGATGTACAGTTGTGCGAATCTTTTACCGTTACGGTATAAATTCCTTCTGATAATCCTGTTAAATCCTCTGTAGTTGCTGCATTACTCCATGTATAAGTAAAAGGAGTGGTTCCGCCTACTGCTGTAATATCTATTGCTCCATCAGTTCCTATTGTTGGTGTTACTACTCCTGTTACAGAGATAATGTCTGGCATATCAATTACTATGGTATCTAAAGCTATACAGCCATGAGAATCGGTTACGGTTACTATATAGGTTCCTTCTGCAGGGGCTGTCATAATTGCTAAATCTGCTGCTGTTGAACCAGTTGACCATAAATATGTGTATGGTATTGTTCCGCCTGTATAACTCATATCTGCAATAGCTTTACCTCCATTGCAATAACTTAAGGTTACAATATTATTCAAAGTCGTTACTAATGCGTTAGGTGCTGAAATTGTTATTGTGTCTAACAGCTCACATCCTTTTGCATCAGTTATTGTTACTACATAATCTCCTGCTGATAATGAGGGAACATCTTGTGCTAAAGCTCCATTGTTCCACTCGTAAGTATATGGTGCTGTACCGCCACTTACCGATAAATCTATCGAACCGTCAGAACCTTCGTTACATAAAGCATTAGCAGCTACTGAAGATGAAGATATAGCTGTTGGTTGTTCTAAGGTAATATTTGCATATGAAATACAACCTTCAGCATCAGTTCCTGTTACACTATAATAACCAGCTTCTAAGCCTATTAAATCTTCTGTTGTTTGTCCTGATAACCACTCAAATGTATAAGGAGCCGTTCCATTTGCAACTGTAAAATTTACGGTTCCATCATTTCCTGCAAAGCAAGAAACATTTGTTCCTGAAATTTCAGAAGTCATACCACAAGCTGACCCTGCGACCTCATAAGATTCAATCGCAACACAATCATTTGCATCTGTAACGGTAATCGTATAAGTGCCTCCTGCTAAATTTTCAATATCATCAGAATAAGAGCCAGTATTCCAAACATACGAATAAGGATATGTTCCGCCATTTGTGGTAATATTAATTTCGCCATCAGAGGCTTGATAACCTCCTTCGTCAATAATTACTGCTGTAATTGCTAATACTTCGGGCTGTTCGATTATTACGGTATCGAGTGTAGTTGCTCCAACATTATCAGAAACCGTAACATAATAAGTTCCGGCAACTAAACCTGTATTTGTATCGTTTGTTGCTCCATTTGACCATAAATACGTGTATGGAAGAGTTCCTCCTGTTGCATAAACAACGGCTTCGCCATCGGCAACTCCATTACATGATGTATTAACACGGGTAATAATTGAACTTGAAAGTTCTGCTCCTTGAACATTTACATTTATACGAACCGCAGGAACCATCGAAATCCAATAATTGCTTGAACCAAGCATCAAAAGAGATTCGTCTTCAAAAATATGATGAATCGACTGGTCTGCACCTACATAAAAGTCGCCTATTCCTTCAAAATAACATTCAATCATTGCATATGCCAAAATTCCGTCAGATCCGGCTTCGATAAATTCTGATGCACCATCTTTTATAATTGGTACGGTTATCCACTGTCCTATGTCTGATGCCGATAATGTATAAATATCTGTTGTAGCTTTTTCAATTAAATTGCCGACTCCGTCATCAACTAAAAGTTTTCCTATAAAAGATGTTCCCTCTGTGCTATATGAACTAATAAATACTGTAATAGAATTTATTTCTTCGTCGTTTGGAAAATAATACACAACTCCAACCTTATCCCCATCAACACCATCGGTATAGTTCGATGGACCTGTACGTGTTGTAATCGTAATATCTCGAGCGTAAATCGAATCGGTTACATCAAACCAAACCTTATCAACATTATTACCCGGAACATCATCTACTTCGTCTTGAAGAATAGAAAATGTTGCTTCATAAGATCTGACTTCTGCCGGCAAAGCAAAAGCAGTTTCGATTCCGAATGTATCAACCGCTTCTGATTCAATTATGTCAGTAGCTACCGACGAATTATCGAAATAAACATTCGACAAAAAATCGCTTGCAACACCATTTAATCGAACATTGTGTTGTGCTGCTATCCCAAAATTAGAAACAGTTGCAGAGAAATAAAAATCTTGGACTTGAGTAGTTGGAATTTTTGAATAAAATCCAATCCCATAAAACTCTGGATATATTTTGGCTAATTGAATATCGTTTACAGTAGGTTCTGTAAGTTCGATATCATCGACCATCCAAAAATAATGGCTTGTTCCGGCTACGTACCAACGCAAATATACAGTTGGTTGATTTGCAGCAACGCTCGATATATTAAATTCCATTTTAACAGGATTTGCCGATGATGCATTTCCTGCCAAACCTTCTTTTAAGTCATACGACACCCAATTTACATTGTCGTTACTTACTTGAAGAACCCATGTAACGGTGCTATAATATCTAAAGTATTGATTAAAAGCAACGACAACACCATTTCTTTCGGAACAATCGATTGGCGGTGTTTGAAAATAAGCATCCATTTTATTTGTTGGGGTTGGCATTGGAGTATTATAATAATCTCCGCGTAACTGCATAAAATGCCCTCCGCTGGTTGAACTGATTACAGGAATATTCGCTGAATAGGTTCCTCCCGGAGGTTGATTGGTACAAATCCAAACAAAGTTATTTCCTGAGTTATCGACATTTTGCCAGCCTGCCGGCAAAACTCCATCGGTAAAATATTCTGACCAAAACACTCCTCTATTAGACTGTTCGGCTGTTTGTGCTTTAACTGCTTCTGAACTGTTTAATTCGGGAGGAGCTTTTTGCACCGAAATACTCCTTTCAATCTGAGCTTGCGTGAAAGCAACAACAAAGACTAAAGCAATAAACAATGTAAATTTTCTCATAATTTTAATTTAGTTAAACATAATTCCTTGTCGTAAATTTATAAATATAATTACAAAATAAAAAATTTGCAACTATATCTTTAACAAAAAAAAAGGCTCAAAAATTTGAGCCTTTTTAAGAAGTTGATTTATGTTGATTATTTTTTCAACATTACTTTTTTGGT
>Ga0154549_121_pt1 | contig 49083 bp, 35 predicted proteins | sample RifGroF2_FD_105692 | JGI IMG/M metagenome (GOLD analysis project Ga0154549, IMG submission 105692) | Bacteroidetes bacterium GWF2_33_38 | reverse complement strand
CTTTTTTAAGGTGAATTTGTTAGTGGTCAACTTCGACTGCTTGAAGTGGTCAATTTAAATTGGATTTAGGTGGTCTATTTGGTCGGAATTTACAATTAATTCTTTCTACAGTATCTAATGAAATTTCAATTCCTTGTACACCGCCTAATACACATGAATTCATTACTAAATCATCAAGATTTGTAGTCCATACAGAATCAAGTAATCCATGTTTAACCAATAATGGTATTGTTCTATATCCTATTGCTGGTTTTACATTTGAGCATATTTTCTGAAAGTACTGACTACGATTTTTCTCTATTGGGAAACACTTTTTTGCATAAAAAGAATATTCTTCTTTACACCCGAATTCAACATAACTGCCTTGATTATCTAGCCAAGATTGTATCGTTTTTTGCACTTTGGGATTCCTGAAATTATCAATCCAATCATTAGTTGAAGAATTGTTACTCTTATAGATTGTACCTTTCCAATCCCAAATACAATCATTTGCAGAAGGAATCCCTGAACTAATTGAGCAACCTGCTCCTAATAAAATGGCATAAGTGTCGTTTTTGCTTATCGCTACAGATCTTAAAAATTCATCAAATTGTAATTGGTTCATATAATCTTTTTTCAAGTTTTTTAATTTCGCTTACTCCGTAATTTACTTGCATAGGTAATTATAATTTATGTTTAGTAATTTTATCCTCTACTTATATAGAGTCAAAAAATCAAAAAGGTAAACAAGAAAAAATCAAGAATTCTTTAAAATTAATTTTAGAGATATTGAATATGAGATGATTGCAGATGAAAAAATTATTGAAATTTTTTCAAAATTTCTTCGGATTTTTTCTGAAAATATGCAGAACAGTTTTTCAGGTTTGTGAATTGTTGCTTTGCTTTTTTCGGTTTGATTTGTTTTCAGGTAACAGAGTCCAGTATACCATGTGGCATTGTCAGAATAAATGCATTGTTTGCTGTTTTGTACTTGCTCAAAGTGTTTTATGGCTTCGGAGTAGTTTTTTAGCTCCATGTAGGATAAGGCTGTGAAGTATTCTTTGGATGGATAAAATGCTGATGTGTCGGTTATTTGTTCTAATAGTGTTATGGCTTCGGTATAGTTTCCGTTATCATAGGTTCTTAATGCGTTTGTGTAGATTTCTTTTGTTGGTTTTACTTCGCCTCTTGTAATGGTTCCGGCATCGTAATGCTCGTAATACTTGTCGTATAGTTCGTCGTAGGTGTAGCTTTTATCGTAGAAAATGAATGTGCTTGCTATTATTACTGAAATTAGAGTGCTAATCGAATATGCTGCTATTTGTTTTTTCTTTTTTTTTACTTTTGCTTTTTCGTGGTATTCGTGCTTGATTTTTTCGAGTTTTTCTCTTAGGTCTATGTATTCTTTATCGCCTATTGCACTTCTGATTGCTTTGTGCAGCATTAATTCGTTGGTTAGTTCTTTGTCTGTTTTGAGCTTTTGCTCAAATTCCTGTTTTTCCTGCTCTGAGAGTTCTCCGTCGAGATAGCTTTCTATTAGTATGGTTATTTCTTCGCTAGTCATCTTGCAGTTTTTTAAATATGGTGGTTGTTTTTATTATGTCTTTTAATTTAGCAACTGCTCTACATTTTAGTGTTTTTGCTGTTTTTCCGTCTTTGTAATCCATTTTGTATGCTATTTCTGCCATTGTCTTTTTTTTATAATAAACAGGTCTAACAGGTTTTTTGATTCTTTGTCGAGTTTTGTGTATTCTTCTTTTGCGAGTATCCGGAGTTTTTCTTGTTTGATTTCATCTTGCAGGTCTGTTTCTTCGTAAACTAGTGTTTCGGGGAATGTATTTGTTGTTTTTTGCTTGTTCTTTGTTTTTGCTTCTTGTATCCATATGTTTTGGTATATTACGGTGAAGTATGCGTCAAATGTTTTTTTCAGGCTGAAGTCGGTTTTTCGTACTTCGTGAAATAGTATTTCTATTGTTTCCTGAAAGACATCTTCAGCTTCCTGTTTTGTCCCATTATTACGTGTTACATATTTTATTACCTTTTCGAGATATTCGTCAAGCAAGTATTTCAACACAAGATTGTCTCTTGTTTTGATTCCATTTATTACCTGCTCATCGGAATAGTCCCTCTTCATATATATAGAGTAATTTTTTGATAAAGGTAAACAAGAGGAATGAGCTTTAAAGTGTTTTTTTAAGAAATTATCTTAAAAATTGTTCTGGTTATAAGGATGTTAGCCAAATAATATTTTTTGTCAAATTTAAAAAAATTTTGCTGTTCTTTCTTCTTATTCGGCAACTTGTAGATATCCTTCCGACTTTTTGTTTTTATTTGCGGGTCTTTTCAATACCGGATAAGGCATAGCTTCCTTTAAATTTTCACTAACAAGACCCATTAATTTTTGGTTGAATTTTACAAGCATCAAGTTTTGTTCTTCAAGTAATTTTATTTGCTCTCCCATAGCATTAAGGTTTTCAAGCTGCTTGTAAACAATCATTTCTAAATCTGCTTTGGTATAGCGATGTTTGCCCATAATCCGTTTTTCGGGCTATGTTCGGGAATGTATTTCAGATGTGCAAATTTGTACCAAATTTCAACTTCGAACTTTTTTCTATTCAGACTTGTACACAAATATTAATTAATGTAGAAACATGTCGCAAAATGTTTTTATTTGTAGCAAGTCATCAAGCATATGGTTTGAACTTTGGGAGCTTTGGCTCACTTAAAAGGCTGAATGTTAACATTCAGCCTTTTTTTGTATATTCCCAAAAAACAATTTTTTATCGCTTTTGGCTAAACTTTCCACATTACCAATCGGCATATTATAAAAAAGATAATATTATCTTGACTTTTTAAGATAATTGTTATAAATTTATCCTTTAACAAAAGCTAAATGGACAAAATTATCGTAAATCAAACATCAAAAACTCCTTTTGTTTCGCTTGACGCTGAAAAAGGAAAAATAGAAATATTGGGTATTTCAATTCCTGAAAATCCAGCTGATTTTTATGAACCTATGTTGAGTTGGATTGAACAATATGAAAAAAATCCATGCGATTCTACTATTATCGATATAGGTATAACTTATTATAATACAAGTTCATCGAAATGGCTATTGGAGTTTCTGTTGGTGCTGAATAAAATTTATATCAACAATAATAAAGACGTATTGGTTAATTGGCACTATTCTGACGACGATATTTTTGAAGCTGGTAAAGATTACGAATCTTTATTAGAAATGCCTTTTCACTTTATCATTGAAGAAGAATAATACTCTATTCAAGATTTTGGCTTAAATGTTAGACTTGAAAAAGTCCATCAACTTATTGTGGTTATCGTTGAACTTACAATAAGGGAAGTATTCGTCAGTACTAACATTGTTAGTTTCGTAGACCGAAAAAAAACTGTAAAATCCGTCATCGTCGGTATCAAGATTGCCACAACCAACTCCCCATTCTTGTTGAGAATTTATTACAGTTGTAAAAATAGATATAAATTCATCGTAATCTTCTTCACTCATTTTACCTTTCTTTTTGTAATCATCGGCTCCAACTCCTTCGCTATAATAAACGGTTCTATCTCCTGCAACAACATATGCTTCGCTGTTTGCTAAATCATCTTGCCTTTTTAATACATAAATTGGTAATTCTTCAATATCACTTATTTCATCAATTTTACTGAAATCAATTATTTCGCAACTATTTAACATTGACAAAATAGAGACAATAAACATAAAAATGGCGAATCTTAGTTTTATCATAAATCAAAAAATAAAATGTTAGTATTCGAAGATAAATAAAATTCTAATTTAAGGCAAATTTATGAATACGAATTTTTTCAAAACTATCGTATTAATGTTTCTAATAAAATCCCCGACTATCTCAAGGCTCAGCATTGCGTTAATAAAATATGTTGAATATATTTTACAATATATTGTTTTCCCCCCTATCTCGCATGCGTCCGCTTGTGAGCCTTAAAAAAAGTGTATATATTTGTAATGAAATGAGCAGGGCGTACAAATTTAAAGACTAGACAAAACCGTATTTTGTAACATTTACAATCGTAAATAGGATTGATTTATTTACCGGAAAAGTGCTTTAGATTAAAAAGGAATGATATATGTTGAGTTGTTACAATAATAAAAATCACAAGCGGATGCTTGCGAGAGAGGGGATAATGCAAAATGCTTGTAATCTTATATACCACAAGGCAGAGCCTTGAGGTAGCGAGGGGGAGTTCAATGAAATTGAAACTCTGCTTGAAAACAATATTCTATATTCATTTTTTTTATAATTTAGTTTATATGAACCTCTTCATATTATTTAATTAAGAGTTTTATAGCTATAAACAAGCTTAGAATAATAGGAAAAATTATGTCTATTAGTATGCGAATATAAGAGATGATAGTAGAAGAACCATACAACTGTTTATATTTCTCAAAAAACACTTGCTCTACCTTATGAACTTCCATCTCTGGTGAATTTGGTAGGAAAAAACCTTTATTATTTCTAATATGTTCTTGAATCTTTGATTTTGAGGTCTCAATTATAGATATACGCCATTTCAAAAAGTCTGATGAAGCATATATTATAAATGTCATTAAATAAAAAAGAATTACTAAAGATAAAACTGTTATAAAACCTGTTTGATTTACTTCGTTAAATTCAAAACCTAAAGCAGATATTTTAGTTGGAATTAAATTTGAATAATATATCATTAATCCGATTAAACTTCCTCCTAACAAAAATTTTCTTGCTTTGCGACTAGTCTCACTTAAAGGGTCATTTAGTATTTTCTCTGCTTTTGTTAATTGGCTCATTTGTTTTTATGTTATGTAATACTTACTACTTTCCTTCCCAGCAGTGTCTCCTTTAGGGACGCTGCGTAATTGAACGCAGTGTTCAAAGGAATTGAAACTCTGCTTGAAAACAAGATTTGGAAGCAATGTAGTAAAATGTTGCTTTATACCACATTGCCTTTTGTTGATGTTGTTAACTATTTATTCTTTAAAAACAGTCATTTCATCAACTAAATGTTTTGCTCCTGCGAATTTATCAACAATGAACAATACATATCGAATATCGACACAAATGGTTCGTTGAACACTGGGCTCAAAAGAAATATCTCCGCTCATGGCTTCCCAATTTCCGTCGAAAGCTAAACCAATTAGTTCTCCATTTGCTCCGATTACCGGACTGCCAGAGTTTCCTCCTGTAATATCATTATTGGTTAAAAAACAAACCTTTAATGTTCCATCTTCGCCATACTGACCATAATCTTTTGTTTCGTAAAGTTGTTTTAGTTTAGCTGGAACATTGAAGTCGTAATTGCTTGCATCATCTTTTTGCATAATGCCGTCGATGGTTGTGAAATAGTTATAATATACAGCATCTCTAGGTTCGTAGTTTTGAACCGTTCCATATGTTAGTCTCATCGATGAATTTGCATTTGGATAAAAGAATACATCATTTTTCATTTCCATCAATCCTTCCATAAAAAGACGTTTTGCTTTCTCTTGTTTTTCGATAAAAACCATACTTTTTTTGCTTTCTTCACCTAGTTTATTTGAAATAGATTTCATTGTCGAAAAAATTTCGTCTTTATCTAATGTTTTAATACATGGATTGGCTAAAAAAGCTTTAACATCATCTTTATTAGTAAAAATGGTTTTTGAATATGCATAGTTTGTAAATTTTTCGAAATCGCCTTTGTACTTTGATTTTATTGTCGAAAATATACTAGGATGTGATGTTTCTGGAATGTCTTTGTAAAACATTTCTAGCAGATTCTTGAATATTAGTTTATCGGTTTCTAAATCGTAATCTTTGTAAAAATTGTCAAGCATTGAAAGTAAAAATGCTTTTTGTTCTTCAATTTTATCGGTTTTATTGTCTTTTAATGCAATGTACAATGTTCTGAAATAATCGGCAAAATCTAGCAAATCAACACCTGTCAATGCTGCTTCGGTTGAGTATTTACGAAGAACATTAAAATCTTTCAGCGACTTATACGTTTCATCAAGCTCTGCGAGAACATTCCCATATTTTTGTTTTCGATTTTCGTCAGATAAAATCCAAGAAGAGAACTCGTCCTCAAGTGCTTTTTTCTTATCAAAAACATGATTGTTTTTTAGTTGCTTGGTTTGTCCAATGAAATATTTCCAATAATTGCTGGTGCGAGCATATTTTGAAGCATATTTAATACGAATTTCATCGCTGTTATTCATTTTCTCGCGAAGAATTTCTAACTTTTTATCTCTGATTTTAACAACCGTTGGGTTTTGAGAATCAATAGCGTCTTGTACGCCTTGTGAACTTAAATATCGATTTGTTCTTCCTGGATATCCCATAATCATAGCATAATCGTCTTTTTTTACGCCAGAAAGTTTAACAGGTAGATGATGTTTGGGTTTATAAGGGATATTTTGACTTGAATATTCAGCTGGACTTCCGTCGGGAGCCATATATACTCTAAACATGCTAAAATCTCCTGTATGACGTGGCCACATCCAGTTATCGGTATCGCCACCAAATTTTCCAATTGATGATGGTGGAGCTCCAACTAAGCGAACATCTTTGAATATTTCGTAGATATAAACAAAATATTGATTTCCATCGAAAAAATCTTTAACTACTGCGTTGTAATGAGTTCCTTCAACCGATTTTTTCTCAATTTCTAAAGAAATTTCGTGTATTTTGCGAGCTCTTTCTCTTTCACTTAATGTATCGCTTAAGCTTGGTAATATTTGAGCAGTAACGTCTTCGATTCGAACTAAGAATTTAGCAACAAGACCATCATTTGGAAGTTCCTCGGCTCTAGTCATTGCCCAAAAACCATCGGTTAAATAATCGTGTTCGACACTACTGTGTGATTGTATTTGTCCATAACCACAATGGTGGTTGGTTAATATCAGACCTTCGGCTGATATAATTTCTCCAGTGCAGCCATTCCCAAACTGAATTATCGCATCTTTTAGCGACGAATGATTAATACTGTACAAATCTTCGGCAGTAAGTTTTAATCCCAATTTTTTCATTTCGTCATACTTCTTATCGAGAAGCATTGGAATCCACATACCTTCATCAGCTTTAGCTGATACATTAAACAGCAAAATAAAAACAATAATGCTTGAAAGTACTTTATTAATCATAGGTATAAAATTATATGTTAAAACAGAAAGGAGGCGAACCCCCTTTCTTGATAAAAATTATTTAGTAATTATTAATTTTTTAGTAATTACGTAGTCGTTTACATGTAAATTACAGAAGTAAATTCCAGATGATAAACTAGATGTGTCGAAATGAACTTTGTGAACACCTGAGTTCATTTCAGTATTCACAACTGAATGAATTACGCTACCTGTAATGTTGCTAATTTCAATTTTTATATCAGATTTTTCTTGAATGCTAAATTCTAAATTTGTGTAGTATGTAACAGGATTTGGATAAATATTGAATCTAACATCAGTTGGCATTCCATTTTTAGACTCAATAAATGTAGCATCGTCGAATGCAGGCAATACTAAAAAGTCAATCCAAGCACAGTCGCTTCCATCGTCAACAGAACCATCTTTTGAATAAACCCATTCGAAAGTATGGCTTCCGGTATCGGTAGGATAGCTTTCTAGCGACCAATCAACATCGCCACTCCAACTACCTTCTTCTGTTCCATCGATATTAAATGTTAAAAAGTCATAGTCAAATTCACTTGATACTTTTTTGTAAAACTCTAAATTCTCAGGTGCTGTTACTTGCAAAATAATAGTAAGAGTAGATGTTTCGCCACCGGTAATTGCTCCTGATTTGGCAGAATAAGTTCCTGAGTACGAATCATCAGTAACAATCGTCCAAGGCATTGCTCCTGTTGTAGCCCAATCGAATGCTGTAAACGAATTGCTTTCCCAATCTTCAATATTTAAGTCTACGGCAATACTAAAAGTTTGAGGGATACTTACTGTACCATCATTTGCATTTAGAGTTATACTATGCATTCCTGCGTCAGAAGCAGATGGTGTTCCTGTTAATGTTGCTGTTCTGTTTCCATTATCGGTTAATGTTAACCAAGTTGGTAAACTTGTCGATGTAATTGTAACTACATCAGCAAGATCTTCGTCAGTAACAACAACGTTATATGTATAAACAAAGTCGCTCAAAGCCATTGTAGTTGGGGTTGAAGTAAATTCAGGTAGATTATTTCCTGAATCATCAAACACTGGTAATAAAATATAATCTATCATCGCATTATCGTCGCCACTATCAACAGAGCCATCTTTTTCATATGACCATTTGAACGTGTGTAAGCCTGAGGTAACAGCATATTGCTCAAGAGACCAATCAATGCTACCGCTCCAACTGTCTTGCTCAACATTATCGATAAAAAATTTCATAAAATCATAACCACTTTCCGAAGAAACTTTTTTGTAGAAAGAAATGCTATCATTGTTTAGAACAAATAAAGTAAGGTCAAGAGTTGTTGTTTCATCATCAGTAATATCGGCTGATTGAGCTGCAAAAGTTCCTTCGTAAGCATTTCCTGAAGTGATAATCCAAGGTAATGTTCCATTTGTCCAATCGTAACTAGAAAAATCGTTTGATTCCCAATCTTCTACAATTAATCCAACTTTTAAAGTTTTGTTCAATTGAGCTGTATAATTTCCAGCAACTAAATCGAAAGTAAAGTCAATAGATGTTCCTATTGGAGTGGATGGGTCGATTGTAATACTAAATGCTAGTGGAGTTGTTCCTAAAGAAGCAATTACCGGAACTACAACCGAACTAGTGTTTATGGTAACATATGGGCTTGCTGTAGCAATAGTGCAAGTTCCTGAAACAGTACTTGCAGCACCATTGTTCGTTCCTAATACGTTCAACATCACATCTTCAGCAGGGTCTAAATTTCCATTTGAATTTCCAGCTCCATCGTCAACATTCACAAACGATAAAGCTAATTCAGGAGCATTAACTACGATATTGAAATTTGTTGTCCAAGTGCTATCGTTAGCATCGGTAACAACCAAACTAAACTGAACTGGATATTGATCTGTAACATCGTCAGCTATAGTAAAGGCAAAAGCATCTGCAATCGAAATCGTGTTATTTGCTGTAATTGTGCCATATGTTTCGGTATTATCAGTTATGGTAACATTTGCATCGGCTGTTTGAAGAATTGCTTCAACATTTGTTGCATCTACAATACCAACATTCTTTAATGCAACATTTAATAGAATTGACTCATTGTAATCAGCTAAACCATTATTATTTCCACTTGCATCATTTATTGAGTGAGAATTATATACAACATAAGCTGAATTATTTGGAACAATTGTTAGAGTGCCAACATAAGGTTTTCTAAATTGTTTTGTGGCAACAATGTCTGCAGTACAAGGCATTGTTAAACCCGAAATATCTAAGGAAACAACACCAGTTGCATCGGCTAATTTTACATCGTACAAAACCCCATTGTAAGATAAAGCGACATAAGCATGAGCTTCAGTTGTAACTGTTAAACTTGGTGTTCCAACAGGTGTAGATGATGAATAAGAAATCGACAAATCGCTAGGGATTCCAATGTAAGGCATCAAAGATGGGTCGCCCATTAAATGATAAATTTCCCAATAATATAATACATTGCTTGTAGCACCTTGAGTAACAGCTAAGTTTCCTGAATTTAAAACTTGACCTGCAGTGGTGTACCAATCGTCGGTTGATTCTCCGTTTTCATGCCAAAGTCTATCGTAAGCTCCAAGTTTTGAAGCATCGTAAGTAGGTGTTGAAGTAACGGTAGCTCTATAACCAACTCCCCAATAAAAATCTTCGTCCCATAAAGTACTGTTTGAACCTCCTATATAAGCTACAGCTCCTTTGTTTGCTGTTCTGAGCAATGTTTCTCCCAAACAAGCATCTTCATCAAATTTATTTGATAGACAGCAGTTTCCAATCATAAATGGATATTCATTTGCATTTTGTAATCCCGCTACATCAGAAATCAGGAATTGAGGGTCATACCACATATTCCAATCGCAATGAGCGGTATAGTTTGCAAAGGCAAGTCCGTTGCTTATATCTTGAATTATTGCAGCGTCACTTGTTTCGGATTCAGGATAAAAATAAGTTGCCGATGTAAGTCCATGAGCAACATTAAAATAATTTTCGGTTCCGTAATAAATTTGTCCGTTACCATGAGTTGGTGCATAAGTAGCATCGGCACCGGCAATCATTAAAACATCATTCAAATAAGCATCGTCGGGCATAGTGTATTGCTCAACCATTAAGGTTTTGTCAATTTGTGGTTGAAGTTGGTCAACGGTTTCTGCCGAAAAACGTCCGTAATACATTTCAGGGTAATCGTCGCCACTACCATCTAAAGTAAAATAATACAAATCGGTTACGTGAGTATTTGTTGTTCCATCAAAAGGAGGTATTTGAGCAATGTCGCCAACAAATAAACAGAAGGTTGGAGCAGGATCTTCAACGGTTCCTGCATCATACAAACCTTGAATATAGCTTTTGATTGAAGTTGTAGTTGTTCCAACTGCTGCTTCGTCGGTATATGATTCAACTACATAAAAGCCTTTTTTAGTTTTCCATTCAATGAATGGTTGTAATGCTGTTTCGAACATTCTGTCGGCTATTATTAAATATTTTATTGGATATTTCGACATTAAATCTTTGTTTGGAGCATCAATATGATTTATAAATCGACTAAAAGTAGTGTTGAAGAAAGGAGAATAATTTTTATCTTTAATTGCATTAGCTTTATTAAGGTCAACATTATTAAATGTTACTCGAACTTCTAAATTATTCAAAACTCTTAAGGTGTTTTGAACGGGGTTATATTGGAATGGAGATATGGTAAGACGTCCCATTTTTACACCTCTCATAGTTCCTAAAACTTCAACATTTGCAATACTGGTTTTCACATAAGCATCCGTTTTATAGGTTCTTTCGTTAAAATAGAATTCCAAATCTTCGAGGTTTGCATTTTTAAAAACAGAAGGTTGTGCAGGAATAATTTTGTTTAAAATTCCATAGTCGTTAAGATTTATAATTTCTTCTGTATAGCTTATAATTTCAACCTGAACATTTGCTCCTTGTGGAATTTCAATCATTTCATTTAATAATGGAAGATTAGGTTCTCCTGCAATGTAGCTTTTTCCAAATCCGGAAACTTCAAATTGAGCAAATGCTCCTTTTTTGGTTTGTACATCAAATGATTTTATTTCAGATATTTTACTAAAAACTGAAAAACCATTAATCGAATTATCGTTAACTTTGAATGAAGCTTCATCGGATGATAGCTTAATAACTCTTTCATTTTCAGCGTAAACAAAAGCTGTTAAAAAAATGAAGATTGAATAAAGTAGCAATTTTTTCATAATTTTTAATTTAGGTGTTACATAAAATTTATTAAAAATATAGATTATAAATCTAAAAATAAAGTCTTTCGTGTAAATTTTAACACAATGTTTTATAAAACATTTATTTCAATCATTAGCTTCGCTTAAATAAAATATATTTTTTTACCTTTACGAACTTACAAATGGCATATCAAGTCAGTTGTATTTAGTGTATTTATAATCAATTAATTATAAATTAAATTATGAAAAATCCAATCTTATTTTTACTAGCAATGGGAGTGTTTTTGTCGTGTAATCAGAAAAATGAAACAAGTTTTATTTATCCTGTAAGTCAAAAAGTTGATACAGTTGATACGTATTTTGGAGTTAAAGTTTCTGACCCGTATCGTTGGCTCGAGAATGATAATTCTGAGGAAACGAAAGCTTGGGTAAAAGCACAAAATCAATTGACTTTTGATTATTTGTCAAAAATTCCATTCAGAGATAAAATTAAAGAACGTTTGACAAAATTATGGGATTTTCCTAAAATGTCGGCTCCGTTTTTTGAAGGTGGGAAATATTTTTATTATAAAAACAATGGGTTACAAAATCAGAGTGTGTTGTATATGTTAGATAATCTAGATTCAGAAGCAACAGTTATACTCGATCCAAATAAATTATCAGAAGACGGAACAGTGGCTTTATCAGATTTAGCAATTTCCGACGATGGGAAATATCTTGCATATGGAATAGCTCGTGGAGGTTCTGATTGGAACGAAATTTTTGTTAAAGAAATAGCAACCGGAAATGATATAAAAGACCATATCAATTGGGTTAAATTTTCAAGCATTGCTTGGTATAAAGATGGTTTTTTTTACAGTCGGTATGATAAACCAGAGGAAGGTAAAGCTTTATCTGACAAAAATAAGTTTCATAAAGTCTACTATCATAAAATTGGAGAAGCACAAGACAATGACAAACTTATTTATCAAAATGAAAAAGAGCCTTTGAGAACATACAACGTTCAAATAAACGACAATAGTGATATTGCCTTTTTGTATGAGTCGGGGTCAACACATGGAAATGCTCTATACCATAAGAATTTGACCGATGAAAAAAGCAAATTTATCCCAATTGTTGATAATTATGAAAATGAATTTAACGTAGTTGAAGTAGATGGAAATAGCGTTTTTGTTAAAACAAATTATAAAGCCCCCAAATATCGCCTTATTAAAATTGACCTTTTAAATCCTCAAGAAGAAAAATGGATTGACATTATTCCTGAAAAAGAAAATGTGTTGGAAAGTTGTGTTTATATTGCTGACAAAATTGTTGCCCAATATATGAAAGATGCACACGCTAAACTTGAACTTTATTCAACAGATGGAAATTATATAAAAGATATTGAACTCGCTTCGCTATGTTCAGTAAACGGATTTTATGGAAAAAAGGGAAATAGTTTAGCTTTTTATTCAACTACTTCTTTCACATCGCCTGGCACTATTTATACATATAATTTCGAGAATGATAAATCGTCAGTCTATTACAAGCCTGAAATTGATTTCGATGAGAACGATTACATTGTGAAACAAGAATTCTTTCAAAGTAAAGATGGTACAAAAGTTCCGTTGTTCATTGTTCATCACAAAAATGTTCAGTTAAACGGCGATAACCCAACAATGCTGTATGCTTATGGGGGATTTAATATTAGTCTTACGCCTTCATTTAAATCATCGCGAACAGTTTGGTTGGAAAATGGAGGAGTTTACGTTGTTGCAAATTTACGAGGTGGTGGCGAATATGGCGAAAATTGGCACCAGTCAGGAACAAAGTTAAATAAGCAGAACGTATTTAATGATTTTATATGTGCAGCTCAATATTTAATTGATAAAAAATACACAAATCCAGAGAAACTTGCTATAATGGGAGGTTCAAACGGAGGATTGTTGGTTGGTGCAGTAACTAATCAGCGTCCCGATTTGTTTAAAGTTGCTTTGCCGGCTGTTGGCGTAATGGACATGCTTCGCTTCCACAAATTTACAATCGGTTGGTCATGGGTTGGAGATTACGGTTCAAGCGATGATTCTGACCAATTCAAATATATTTACAAATACTCGCCTTTACATAACATAAAAGAAAATGTTGAATATCCAGCAGTTCTTGTTACGACGGCAGACCACGACGATAGAGTTGTTCCTGCCCACTCATTCAAATATATTGCGACATTGCAAGAAAAATATAAAGGTTCCAATCCTGTAATGATTCGGGTTGATGTAATGGCAGGGCACGGAGCAGGAAAGCCAACATCGAAAGAAATAGAAAGTTCTGCAGATGTTTGGGCATTTACTTTTTATAACATGGGAATTGAACCAAAATTCGACGGTAAGAATTAATGCAAATTGAGAATAAATACAACTATATAGTAATTGAAGGAAATATTGGTGCAGGGAAAACCTCCTTATCGAAAAAGATAGCACAGCAATTTAATTCTCAATTAATACTTGAGAAATTTGCCGACAATCCGTTTTTGCCAAAATTTTATCAAAATCCTGAACGATATTCCTTTCCTCTCGAACTTTCGTTTCTCGCTGAACGATATCATCAGCTTAACAAAGAGTTGAATAGTAGAGATTTGTTTACATCATTTAGTGTTGCTGACTATTATTTTATGAAATCTTTGATTTTTTCAAAATCAACATTATCTCCAGATGAATACAATCTTTATCGACAACTATTCGACATTATATACAATTCACTGCCAAAACCTGATTTGTATATTTATTTACATGTCGATGTTGATAAATTATTAAAAAATATTGAAAAGCGAGGTCGGGAATACGAACAAAATATTTCAGCCGATTATCTGATGCAAATTCAGACGGGGTATTTTGATTTTTTTAAACAAAGCAATGACCTTGTTTTCCTGATAATTGACACAAACGACATCGATTTTGTAAACAACGAAAACGATTATAATAAAATGCTAGAAATAATATTTAAAAATACATATAATAAAGGCATTAATCGGGTAATTTTAAATGAATTGTGAAACATTTTTTAACAAATACTAAATTATTAGTTTGTTTTAACTAAAACATTTTTAATTTTGTACGATTAATGAAATAACTTAAAAACAAAATATCAAATTAATTATGAAAAATTTAAGCGTAATTTCGATTATTGTAGTAATTGCTTTTATCACAAGTGGTTGCAGCGGATTAAAGAAAATGGTTAAGAACGCAGGCACCATTCAGTATTCTGTAACACCTGAAATTTTACAAATGCATGCCGATAGTGTTGCTATTGGAATCAGTGGCAAATTCCCTGAGAAATTCTTTAACAAAAAGGCAACAGTGGTAATTACCCCTGTTATCAAATGGGAAGGTGGCGAAAAAGCACTAAAAGAAGTTAAATTACAAGGCGAAAAAGTTGAAGATAACAATACCGTTATTAAAGTTGCTGGTGGAAATTTTAGCTATAACGACAAAATTCCTTATGTTGACGATATGAAAATATCAACATTAGAAGTTAAAGCAACAGCTGCTATTAAAAAGAAAACGGCTGAGTTTGAACCTAAAAAAATTGGAAATGGTGTTATTGCAACTCCTAGATTACTATTAACTGATGCAAGAGCAATTATTGCAAAAGATAATTTCCAACGAATTACTCCTGAAATAAAAGAAGCTGACATTCACTTTGCTGTTCAACAAGCAAACATTCGTCCAGGCGAAATGTCGCAAGAAGACATCAAAGGACTTAAAAATTACTTAGTAGAGGTGTTAAAAGCTGAAAATAAAGAATTAAAAGGCGTTAGCGTTTCGGCTTATGCTTCTCCAGATGGAGCAGAAGATTTGAATGCTAAACTTTCAGAAAATAGGGGCGTTATTGCTGAAAAATTTGTTGGAACTGAATTTAAAAATGTAAAAACACCTAAATTTACAGATGCTGACAAAGCAATTGTAAAAGAAAAAGAAGCTAAGTTTAAAGAAAAAGCTGCAAAAGCACAAGATAAATCAGTATATTCAACTAAGTCGACTGCAGAAGATTGGGATGGTTTCCAAAAATTAATGAAATCGTCTGATTTGCAAGACAAAGACCTTATCGTTCGAGTACTTGAAATGTATTCTGACCCTGTAAGAAGAGAAACTGAGATTAAAAACATTGCTTCTGTTTATCCTAAAGTTGCTGATAAAATTTTACCTCAATTAAGAAGATCGATGTTGAAGATAAATGTTGATGTAGTTGGATTATCTGACGAAGAAATCATAACTTTAGCCAAAGCTACTCCAGATTCATTAACAGTTGAAGAATTATTATATGCTGCAACTTTAACAAATGACAATAACGTAAAATTAGATGTTTACAAAGCTTGTGAAACTGTTTATCCTCAAGAATGGAGAGGTTTTAATAATGCTGGTTGTCAATTAGTAAAATTGAATAAAATTCCTGAAGCAAAAGAAGCATTCGCAAAAGCAAAAGAATTGAAAGATGGAGAACCTATTGTAATGAACAATTTTGGTGTAGTTGCTTTTTACGAAAACGATTATGTTAAATCAGAAGAATATTTGAATAGTGCTGCTGGTGCAGGAGCCGAAGTTAATTATAACTTAGGTTTATTAAGTGTTAAGAAAGCCGATTACGAAGGTGCTGTTAAATATTTTGGTAGCGATTGCTCATTCAATGCAGCTTTAGCAATTTTGTTGAATGGAGACGCAGAGGGTGCTTCTAAACGAATTGATTGCATCGAAGATAAAGAAGTTGCCATGAATTATTATTTAAAAGCAGTAGCTGGAGCTAGAACAGCAAATACCGATTTAATGTTCAATAATTTAAGAGCAGCAATTGGTAAATCAGCTTCATTAGCTGGCAAAGCAAAAACAGACATGGAATTTTTTAAATATTTTGAAGACGAAACTTTCAAATCAATCGTTCGATAAGTTGAAATTAAATACAGAACATAAAGCCGATTCATTGAGTCGGCTTTTTTGTTTTAATGACTTTGAGATTTATCTGGTTATAATCAGATGATTTTTTACATTCACAATATGTTCAATAATTTGTTTCAATATCAAAAAAATCAATATTTTCGCTATATTTGGATGTTAGAATCAATAATTGAAAATGACAACAAACCATAAACATAAAGCAGTTTTCGAAGCCATAAATTTGGCTTATAAACAATTCGATAATATTGCAATAATCATACATGTTAACCCCGATGGCGATGCAGTCGGTTCAGCTTTAGGGCTATTTCATTTTTTAAAAAAAATGAAAAAAAATGTTTCAATCATTGCTCCGAATGATTTCCCCGATTTTTTAAGTTGGATGATTGCTAGTAACGAAATTATTCGATACAATAGGCAAACTGAAAAGGCAGTTCAAATAATTGAAAATGCCGATTTGATATTCTTTCTAGATTTTAACGATATCGACAGGGTTCCCAAAATCGACCAACATGTAAAACAATCGAAAGCTGTAAAAATTTTAATAGATCATCATCCGAATCCAACAGATTTTGTCGATATTATGCTTTCGGAAATAGAAGTAAGTTCAACCGCCGAACTTGTTTGCGATTTAATCTTAAATAGTAATGAAAAAATACTGCTCGATAAAACAATTGCAGAGTGTTTGTTTGCAGGAATTTTAACCGATACCATTTCGTTTACGGTTAATTCACACCGTCCGAGAACTTTTCAAATAGCTTCGGAGCTTATGATTGCTGGCGTTGACAGAGACGATGTTCATGATAAAATATTTAATAACTTTTCGGAACAACGCATGCGGCTTTTAGGGCATATTTTGAATAACAGAATGAATGTAATGCCTGGTTACAAAACCGCTTATTTATATTTAACTAAGGAAGATCAAAAACAATACTCTTTTGCAATGGGCGATTCCGAAGGATTTGTTAATTATCCTTTATCGATAAAAGGCATTGTTTTTTCGGCTTTTTTTATGGAAAAAAATGACCATATAAAGATTTCTTTTCGCTCAAAAGGGAAAAACAAAATCAACGAAATTGCTGTTAAGTATTTTGATGGTGGTGGGCATCGAAATGCAGCTGGAGGAGAATCGAAAGATTCGTTGGAAAAAACTATTGATAATTTTGTAAAACGGATACCAGAACTATTAAAAAGTAATGACATTCATGTTTAGGTTTAGTTTGTTTGTTATAACAATAGGTTTTTTGTTTGCTTCATGCAATAATAATTCGATAAATCCCGAGGATATTAAGCAAAGTAAATATAAAGAACCATTGATTAGAGTTAACAAACAATTAGTCGATAAAGATATTGATAGAATAAGGAATTTTGCAAAGCGTCGCAATTGGAACTTGCAAGAATCTAAAACTGGATTTTATTACGATATTTACGAAAAAACAAATAATGATTCGATTAAACATGGAGATGTTGTGAGTTTTAATTATACGTTGAGCCTACTTGACGGAACTTTGTGTTACACTTCCGATTCTTTAGGATCAAAATCTTTTATACTTGGACAAGGTGGAGTTGAAAGCGGTTTGGAGCAAGGTATTCAATTGATGAAACGTGGCGAAAAAGCTCGTTTTATTCTGCCACCACATTTAGCACACGGCTTGCTTGGCGATGATAATAAAATTCCTCCAAGAGCAATTATTGTATATCAAATTGAGCTGTTGAATGAATAAGAGAATAATATTCATATTTGGATTAATTTCAGTTTTAATTTCAGGATGTTATGAAAATAAATATCCCGACTTTGACCGAACTTCATCTGGCATTTATTATAAATTTTTTACAATTGGAGATGAAAATATTAAACCTGTTGCCGGCGATTTTGTTACTGTAGATTTGATTTATAAAACATTAAACGATTCGGTGTTTTTTACAGGAAGACGAAATATGGAATTAACTGAACCCGATTTTGAAGGTTCAATCGACGAGTGTTTTTTAATGATGTCGAATGGCGATTGTGCAGGGTTTATTATAAATGCAAACGATTTTTTTACTAAAACATTAGGAACTGAATTACCAAGTTTTTTTACTCCTGAAAGTGATATAAAAATTATTGTTTATTTGCTTGATGTTAAAAAAGAAACAGATTTTGCAAAAGAAAAAGAAGATTTTTTAAGTTGGATTGATGATTTTGGAGAATATGAATGTAAGATTCTAAAAGAATATATTGAAAACAAAGAGATTTCAATTTTACCAGTAAAAGAAGGCTTATATTATTTCAAAGTGAACGAAGGAAATGGAACTACAGTTAAATCGGGCGATACAGTTGTTGTTCATTACGAAGGTCGATTTTTAAATGGAGGATATTTTGATTCCACATATAAACGAAATCAAGCATTTGAATTTGTACTTGGACAAGAATGGCAGGTAATAGAAGGTTTAGAAAAAGCAATCAGAATTATGAGCGAAGGCGAAAAGGCTATTTTTGTAATTCAATCGCAACTGGCATTCGGAAGCAAAGGCTCTTCAACAGGAATTGTCCCACCATTTACTTCAATCATTTTTGAAGTCGATTTGATAGATGTTAAAAAATGTCAAACCGAAGAATAAAAAAAATAAATTGTGTAGCTTTGGACAAAATTCAAATTTAAAATGAAAAAGTATATTTGTTACATGTATGTTGTCATTTTTGCGATTTTTATGAGTTCGTGTAAAAATGCTGATTTTAAGGAGCTTGAATCAGGTTTGCAGTACAAATTTTACGTCGTTAACGAAGACGCAAAAATGCCAAAAGAAGGTGATTTATTAGTCTTGAGCATGCAATATTTTACCGATTACGATTCTTTGCTGTTCGATACAAAGGAGATTCCTGGAAAATTTAGAATGCAAATGAAAAATCTTTCGGCAGTAAAAGGTACAATTGACGAAGCATTTTCGCTTATGCACGAAGGTGATAGTGGAACTTTCTTAATTGATGCAAATACATTTTTTACACACTCAAAAAAAACACAAGTTCCTTTGTTTGTAAAGCACGAAAGTAAATTGCGATTTGAGATTAAACTTGTTAAAATCGAAAGTTTTGCAGAATTTGAAAAGCAACGGCTGGAACAACGATCTGACGAGGCTAAAGAAGAGGAACAAATTTTAAAGGATTATTTATCTCGAGCAAATATAAGTGTTGAACCTAGTTTGAGTGGTTTATATTTTATCGAGCAAGTTAAAGGAAATGGAAAAATGCCAAAGGCAGGAAATGCACTTCATGTTCATTATATCGGAAGTTTTATCGACGGAAAACCATTCGATATTTCGTACGATAGGGGACAACCACTTAAATTTATTTTGGGTGTTGGTCAAGTTATTGAAGGTTGGGACGAAGGTATTTCTAAAATGTCGGAAGGAGGAAGGGCAACTCTCATAATTCCTTCAAATTTAGCATATAAAGACAAAGGACACCGAGACTTGATTCCGCCATATACTACCTTAATTTTTGAAATTGAACTCTTAAAAGTTGATAATTAAAACAGATATATTATGACTAATTTTTTTGCATTAACAACCATATTAGCAATGTTGATTACTACAAGTTGCTTTTCGCAAACGATAAAAGATCAAAAAGGAATTCCAATTCCTGACGATAAGTTTACAACCACCTCATCAGGATTAAAATATATCATAACTCAAAATGGCGACGGCACAAAAGCAAAGGTAGGCGATAAAGTTATTGTTCATTACAATGGTCGTTTTTTGAACGATTCGGTTTTCGATAGTTCGATGAAACGAGGCAAACCTTTTAGTTTTGTACTTGGTCAGGGACAAGTAATTAAAGGTTGGGACGAAGCTTTCCAAATTTTAGACAAAGGGAGTAAAGCTGTTATAGTTTTACCACCACACATTGCGTATGGAAGTCAAGCAAAAGGCGGAATTCCTGCAAATTCAACCTTGATTTTTGATGTTGAATTAATAAATATTGAACCCCAAATTCAAATTGAACCTTACAAAGCAGAAGGCAAAGATACCATTACAACAAAAAGTGGATTAAAATATATTATTGTTGAAAAAGGCAACGGAAAAAAAGCCGGAAAAGGAAGTAATAATGCAAAAGTTCATTATACAGGTTTTTTTAACGATGGAAGAATTTTCGATTCTTCGGTAAAACGAGGCGAACCCTTCAAATTTGAAATAGGAGCAGGGCAGGTAATTAAAGGTTGGGACGAAGGACTTGCTTTGATGCAAGAAGGCGATAAATTTAGATTTATTATTCCTTTTGAACTAGCTTATGGCGAAGCAGGACGACCACCACAAATTCCAGCAAAATCGGAACTTACTTTTGATATTGAGTTAATCGAAGTTATTCCAACAAAAGTGATTGAACCATACGATATTACAGGAAAAGAAATTATTACAACTGAAAGTGGCTTGAAATATTGTTATATTCAGCGAGGTAAAGGGCGTTCGCCTGGAGTTGGAGCAACTGTAAGTGTACATTATACCGGTTTTTTTCCTGACGGAAAAATTTTCGATTCTTCGGTTAAACGAGGCGAACCTATTGAGTTTAAACTTGGTCAAGGTCAAGTAATTAAAGGCTGGGACGAGGGTATTCAAAAAATGGGTTTGGGCGATAAAGTTAAGTTAATCATCCCTTATCAATTGGCTTATGGCGAAAAAGGTTATCCGGGAGCAATTCCACCAAAAACGGATTTAACTTTTGATGTTGAATTAGTTGGGATAAAATAGATATAATAATAAGTCTCCAATTTAATAAATATCATATCAGGAGTTTTTCAAAGGGATTAGAAATATTGAAAGATTGTTGACCCATAAAAAATTAAGAGAAGGAAGATTTTTTCTTCCTTTCTCTTTTTTAGCAGATTAGATTCGCTTAAAAACTACTTAGTACATTTGTAAAAGATAAATCAGTTTTTGAATTTTGGACATCGGAATATTTTCGATTGTTCTCAAATTTCAATTTGCTGAGTCATATCAATTACGATTCAATGTGACCGACACAATTTAAAAATAAGATACCCGCTTTTGCGGGTATGTGGTAATTTTTGAGGCACATTCCCTTGAAAAAGGGAATCTAAAAAATCACATATGTGTCATATGGAAATAGAATTGGTATCATACATCGTGTAAATTTTTTTCTTGTTGCACATTTCAATTTTTTGTTTCAGATTATTTCTTTTTTTGAATCAACCAGAAAAGTTTTTTTACTTTTGCATATATGATTAAATATTTACATATTTTACTCGCAATTATATTTATCTGGATTCTCAATACAGTTGGGTTTTCACAACGAAATATTCCCGATTCATTGGTTAAATACACGCCTGAGTACAAATTTACCGATGGTATTTTTCTTAATTTTCAACAAGTAAAAGCCAATTGTGCAATTAAAAAACAAAACATATTTTTTGATAAAAAAGTTGATGATTTTAATTATTTCGAGCGACTGCTCGACGAAAATGTAATAAAATATTACGACTCTGATAAAAAGCAAGTCGAAGTATTGACACGTAGTATATGGGGATATGCAGATAAGGGAATGTTATACATTCGCTGGACCGACGAGTTTTATCGAGTTTTTTATATTGGCACTGTCTGCCATTTTATTGCATACGAAAATGTATATAGAAGTAACTATAACGACCCTTTTATGTACTCAGACCCTTTTTATTCGTCGATGAGAGCACCGATTCAATCAAAAGAAATGCGACAATTTTTTCTGGATTTTGAAACAGGACAAGTGATAGAGTATGGAATCAATAATTTTATGACTATACTTATGCGTGACAAGGATTTGTACGATGAATATATTCAGCTTAACAAACGAAAAAAACGTCAAATGATGTTTTTGTATTTACGAAAATTTAACGAAAAACACCCTCTGTTTCTTCCTGTAAATTAATTAGAAAGATTCAGTATTAATAGCATTTCGAGTTATTTTCATGATTTGATTATACATTGATAAGCAATTTTTAAATTAAAGACTTATATCTTAAAAACAGTTCATCAACATGTGTTTATAAGTTTATCTGTTGTAAAACACAGTTTAAAAAATGTTTTATTATTTTTGCACTATATTACTTGAATGATATATTTATATGAAGCAACGGACGATAAGAAACCTAATTCAAAATAGCTGCGATTTATATTCAACTCGCATGGCTCTCTCGGTTGTGGATTCTAGCGGTTATACTTATAAGCAATTGTATGATAGGGCATTATCGATTGCTCTGAAGTTGAAAAAATATGGTATTCAAAAAGGGAATAAGGTTGCTATTTTAAGTGAAAATAATCCTGAATGGGGACTTAGTTATTTAGCTATAAATATTCTTGGAGCCGTAACTGTTCCCATCTTAAATGATTTTAGCACAAAAGAAATTAAAGAAATATTAGTTCATTCAGAGGCAAAGGCTTTATTTATTTCTCAAAAATTTTTGTCGAAAATAGAACAAGAGATTGCTTCGTTGGATTATGTTTTTGGAATAGAGGATATTAAATTAAATAAAAACTTATCGTCACAAAAACTTATCGAAGATTACAATCTTGAAACAATTGGAATTAATGTATCTTTTGATAAAGAATTTGGCATACTAGATGAGAATGACCTTTCGTCAATCATATATACTTCAGGTACAACTGGTTCGTCGAAAGGTGTAATGTTAATGCATAAAAATTTGGTTTCCAATTTAGAAGCTGCATTTGAGCTACAAGAAGTAAATACTGAAGACCGCTTTTTATCAATTCTACCACTGTCGCATACCTACGAATGTACATTAGGATTTTTAATGCCGATTAGATACGGTGCGTCGGTTTATTATTTAAATGCACTTCCAAGTCCGAGCATTCTATTTCCTGCATTAAAAAAGGTAAAACCAACTATAATGCTTACAGTACCTTTGTTTATCGAAAAAATATACAATGGACAAATTCTTCCACAATTTAATAGTGGAAAATATAAGGTGTTTTATAAGTATTCGTTTTTCAGGAAATTTTTAAATCGTGTGGCTGGAAAAAAACTGCTTAATACATTAGGAGGACGATTAAAATTTTTCGGAATAGGCGGGGCTCTTCTTTCTCCGGAAGTCGAAGCATTTTTAAGAGAGGCTAAATTTCCTTATGCAATTGGTTACGGATTGACCGAAACTTCTCCATTGTTGGCTGGAACAGGGCCTAAAAACACAAAATATAGAGCAGCGGGAGTTACAGTTGGAACTCAAAAACTAAAATTAATTAATGTAAACACCGAAACAGGTGAAGGCGAAATCGTTGCTAAAGGTGATAATATCATGCTAGGTTATTTTAAAAATCAAAATTTAACAAACGATGTTTTTACTATCGATGGTTGGTTTAAAACGGGCGATTTGGGATATTTTGATTCAAATAATATTTTGTACATTCGTGGACGACTCAAAAATATGATTCTTGGTCCGGGTGGTGAAAATATTTATCCCGAAACAATTGAGGCGGTTGTTAATCGACATAAACATGTAGTTGAATCAGTTGTGTATGAAATGAATGGTAAACTAGTTGCAAAAGTTCATTTAAACTATGAGAATGTTGAACAGCATTTTGAGTATATGAAAAGTTCAATTAAAAATTATCACAACGATGTGCAACTTTATGTAAAAGATATTTTAGAAGATGTTAAAAAATCAGTTAATCAAGATGTTAGTAAATTTTCACGTTTAACGTTAGTTATTGAACAATCGACTCCTTTTGAAAAGACACCAACGCTTAAAATTAAAAAATATTTATACACAGAAGTTTCGAATTAGTTATATATAAAATATTTATAGTCTTATTTTTAAAAAAATGGAAAAACCAGTTATAGCAGATAAAAAACCGATAATTATGGATATGGAAGCCGGTACATATTATTGGTGTGCATGTGGAAAATCGAAAAAGCAACCATTTTGCGACGGTTCTCATAAAGGTTCGTCGTTTGTTCCTTTAAAGGTTGAGATTTCAGAAAACAAAAAAGTAGCTTGGTGTACATGCAAACAAACCCAAAAACCTCCTTTCTGTGACGGAAGTCATCGAAACCTTTAATATTCATTAAGGTAAAATTGTAGACTAGCGTTTTGCTTGGCTTAATCCCAAAGAACCAATTGCACTTCGTTATTATTTTTAAAAATTATTTTTCCGTTTTAATAAAAAAATATTCTGAACTGATACAGGAGTTCATTGCAATTCTAGAAAATACGATGATTGATGGTTCAACAGGATTGAAAAATCAATCGAATAAAATAGTAAGCAAACTTTATAAACAAACATTATAATTATGTACACAATCGTTTTTGATTTTAAAACACATTTCGACGAAAGTATCGATGACCTTGTAAAAAACATGAATTTTATTCCATTTATCGGATTAAACATTTACTTTGAAGACGATGAAGTGATATTGCCCAACGATATGGAAAACCGAGGATGGTTTGAAGTTACCGATGTCGATTACTTAAGCAATCAAGACGCATTTGTTGTGGGGCTAAAAGATATGGGAGAATACGAAGCTGAATAATTTTAATGATTATTCACTTTAGTAACAAAGACCTGACAGGTTTTTATTAACTATCAGGTCAAGTTTTTGTATGTTGTTTGAGGCGTTAAAAAATAGAAAAATGGAAACATCATCGTATTTTTTTACTAATCTTTTGCCTGATTAGGTAATTAAAGTTTAATCATTTTCTTTGTACCAATTCCTCCATTGTTAGTTTGCAACTGATAGAAATATGTGCCTGATTGCAGGTCTGAATTATCAAGTATTATATCGTTAAATGTACTATCAACTGCGTAGCGTTTTACTTCCGTGCCCTGCATATTGTACAAAATTATTTCGCCCATCTGTGTGCCTTCAGGTAGTTGGTATTGCAGTGTTACTTTTCCGGTGCTTGGGTTTGGGTACAAATTTTTAAATAGCCCCTCCTGTGCTTGTATTAATTGACCGTTGGCTTCTGCAATTGCTGTACTTAATGTGCCAGGCAAACTGTAAACCTTTGCATGCCCATCATGATAACTTAATATCATTTTAGCTCCATTAATAGTATTATAAATAGGCAGTTGTTGTTGAGGTATATTTCCTTTTACCATTGGAGCACCAAAACTTGAAAATATCAAAGTACCATCTTCATTATATATGTTTGTTAAAGTATTACTACTATCACTATCACTGAAACCATAAATAAATTCAATTTTTGAATCTAAATTAAATAGATGTTCCGATAAGTATAACACCTCTCCCATACTACCACTACTATTCATAGGAAAACCTGAGAGATCAATTGTTTTAATTAAAACATGGGTAATATCATAAATGTTTATACATTTTCCTAATCTGTTTATTTTAATATATCTATCTCCAGATTCTTCAAAGTTAACTATCATTAGTTGATTTAATACACTTGGAGTCCCACTTGCATAAGATGCAGCACTATCATAATCTTGTTCTAAGATAATCTGTGCCTTTGCATTAAAACTAAATGCAATTATGGCAATAAGTAATAATTTATTCATTTTATCTGTTTTTAAAGTTTATAAAAATGTAACATATTTTATTAGAAAATCAAAAAGCTCATCTTCTTTTAAGAATGAGCTTTTTGTAATTTTTAGGTTATAATTTGAGCATTTTTTTAGTATCAACCACTTTATCGTTAATAATAAGCGAATAAGAGTAAATTCCAGAAGCAAGATTTGAAGAAGATATATTTAACTGACCATGTCCAAATTCTTCAATATTGAAAGTTTTAATTTGGTTTCCAAATTCATCATAAAAAGTAATTTGAGCATTGCAGTTTTCATGAACAAAGTATTTTACTACCGTTTCTTCACTAAATGGATTTGGCACATTCTGATATAATATTGCATTATTGGCAAGTTCAATATTACTAATATTTGAAACATTTTGTTGTTCATTATTATTTTGTAATATTTTATTAGATGTGTCTTGTTGAAGCAGACTTTGCAAAACTACCTTCATGCTGTCTATCATCTGTTGTTGTTCTTGAACTGCTTTTACCAACGGAACAACTATTTCGGCATAAACCAAGGAATATGGATCGGTATCGTTAGCTGGTTTGTTTACAATAGAAGATGTAAATCCACTTTCAATGGCTGCCTGCTCCACTTCTTGTGCAATAAATCCAGAATGTACTATTGCAGTTGATGACGTAAAGTCCATTCCTGCCTGATGCATTAATTTAACACTATCGGGCATATTTTGGATAAGAAAATCGTCAGCAGCTTTTGTGTCCATGTTGTAAGTAACAGGTCTAAGTTTTTTAATAAACTCCAAGCCTTTTACATTTTCAGTTACATTAAGTTTAAAACGACCATCTGAATATGTAGTCCAACCAACTTGCCCACCAATTTGAGTAACAGAAGTATTCCCAACTTTTATGTAATTAGTTGCTGAAACAATAGCGCTATTGCCTATAACAGTAGTGTTGCTGTAAGTACCGTTTCTATCGGCAGCATAACCTAAAGCCGTATTGTAATCGCCACTATCGTATTGGCTAAGTGTATTATTACCAATTGCAGTATTACCAGTTCCACCTGCAATATTAAATAATGCTGCATTACCAAAAGCACAATTACTGTTTCCTGTTGTATTGGCTAAACCTGCCAAATATCCATGTGCACAATTGCCTGAACCTGTAGTATTATTGCTAAGTGCATTAAAACCTATTGCTGTATTTGAACTTCCAGTTGTGTTGTCGTAAAGAGCTGTATATCCATTAGCGGTATTATGATGCCCTGTAGTGTTGGTATAAAGTGCCTGATAACCATTTGCTGTATTATAATCACCCGAAGTATTAGAATATAAAGCTTTATAACCAAACCCTGTACTCCCAGTTGCAGTATTACTATTACCAGCCTGATAACCAAAGAATGTAGGTCCACCATCATCAATTAACCCCGCTTTTTGGCTGTTAACTTTAAATACAAGGTCAACAGCATCGGTAGTACCTACGAAATTAGTTCCGGCGGTTAATCCCGAATTACCAGTAATATTCCAACCTGTAGAAGAAGTTAAAGCAGTTAACCAACTTAATGTACCTGAACCATTTGTTTGCAAAACCTGACCCGATGTACCATCTGCCGAAGGCAATGTATAAGTAGTAGAACCGGCAGCTGCAGCAGGTTTCAAACCCACATAACCAGAAGTTGAGCCATTCAATTGAAGCGAACCATCTTGATTTATTGTCATTCTAACGGTGTTGGTAGTAGAACCATTTGGTACTGTGAGAAATTCAAGTTTTGAACCATAGCCCGAAGAACTCCAATTTTCGGTAGTATAAGCTCTCATAGTTGCTCCAGCACCTATACTTGCATCGCCGTTATATTCGCCAGTGAAACTAACTTGACCTAGCGACCTGCCACTTGCGACATAATCGGTATTGCTACTTATAGCCAACAAATCAACGGAAGTTCCCCAACCGGAAGCATAGCTTCTTTGTACTGTTAATTTACTATCTGTAGCTGTTGTTCCGGCTACATGAAACTTACTAAGTGGAGATGTCGTGCCTAATCCAATATAAGTACCATCATCATATAACAAACTTTTTTGTATATAATGATTAGCTGCACTTTTCCACTTTGTAAGATAATTGTCTGTAGCATCTCCCGAAGATTCTTGTTGCACATTATAAGGCTGTGAATAACCCAAACTTGCGAACCATATCGCAACAATCATTAGAAATAATTTTTTTCTCATAATTTTAATTTTTAAGGTTTACTTCGTCCCAAGAGTTTAATTAATTTCCAACTAAAAAAGCGTGGGACTTAACTTAATCCGCTTCTGAGGTCTTAGGAACCTTTACTACAAACAAGTATAGCCCACTCCGTGACGTGAGCGTTTTACTTATTATTCTTGTAGTAATTTGAAATTTCCTAAGTTTCAGAAACGAGAATAAAAGCTAACGCTTTTTATGTTTTTTCCGTTTTAAACGGATTAATTTAATTCCTTTTGTTTTTTTGTTGTTTCCTCCTTTTTTTGTGAATTATAAATGTAAAAAATATTTTGCAGTTTTAAAAATATTTTTGGAAAATAATTAGGTGAATTAAGTTCTTTAATTACCGATATGTTTAAATTCTTTTTTCCTGCCTCTATTGGAGTTGTTACCAATAGACATCCGGGATTTTTTGTTGGTAATAACACCAACAAGGGAAAAAAATATAGAGAAATAAGTCGATTATGTTTTAGCAGTAAAAATACCAGTTCTTAAAGGACGACTAATTCGTTAGTTTTATATTTTTCGGAGTATAAGAAGTTGATAATACTTTAAATTCGGTACGTCGATTCAACTGATTGCAAATCTCTTTTTGTTTTTCGTCGAGCAGTTTTTCGATAAATTCAGGGTTAAGTATAGTGCCAGCCGTTAAAAATGGGTATTTCTTTGCAAATTCATCGTTAATAACTTTAGGCGTTGATTCTCCACAACCTTTTGGTGATAACCTATTTTGGTCAATGTTTTTGCTTATTAAATAATCGACAACCGATTGTGCTCGTTGCTGCGATAACTTCATATTGGTTGAATCTGGACCAACCATATCGGAGTGGGAGAGAAGTTCTATGGTTATGGTCGGATTATCGTTCAAGGTTTCTACTAAAATATCTAAAGCAATTTTTGAAGAGTCACGAAGTTTTGCACTTCCAAAATCATATTCAATATTAGGCAATTCGATAGTTTTCGCAACCGACGACATTACAATATCTGTTGCAATAATTTGGCTTCGTTCAAGACTGTCGGTCGAAATTTTTCCTTTGTAGTTAAAATAGCCTTCGAGCGAAGCAATGTAAATATACTCTGTATTTGGTTTTAATTCAAAACTATATTTTCCTTCTTCTATATTTGTTGTGTCTTTATAGGCTCGTCCGTCGCTTCCAATAAGTTTAATAGCGACTCCAGCTAAAAATTGACCATTATCTTCATCTTTTGCAAGTCCGCTTAATGTAAATTGCAATGGAGGAATAACAAAACTGTAAATATCAATTCCGCCTACACTTCCTTTTCGTCCTGACGAAAACAATCCATCTTCTTTTGTTCCTTTAAAAACAATTCCAAAATCATCGGCGTGTGAATTTATCGGGTATTTCATATTTTCGACAATCATTGAGTCGTTTTTATCTTTATAGGCTTTAAAAATATCTAGTCCTCCTATTGATGGTTGCCTATCTGATGAAAAAAACAAAACCCCATCGTTTCTGATAAACGGAAACAACTCGTCGTATTCGGAATTTATTTGAGAGCCCATATTTTCAGGAACTCCCCAGCCTCCATCGGTTTTTGTAACTTTCCAAATATCGGCACCGCCAATCCCTCCGAGTTCACGAGATGAAAAATATAAGGTGTTCTCATCTTCTGTTAAGGAAGGTTGACCGATTGAAATGCTATCGCCAACAATTGGAATAATTTCGGCTTTGTCCCAATAGCCACCTTTTTTTGCACTTTTAAATATTTGACAACCAACCTGTTTGTTTTTAACATTTTTGCAACAAGTAAAATATAGTTCGTTGGCTTTGTCGTTTAAAATTCCGGCACCATCGTCGTCGTAGGTATTTACAAGAGTATCAAATTTTGTTGGTTCTCCCCATATTCCTTTTCTATCCATGCTTGCTTCGAATAAATCTGCATTTTCAACACCCGAAATTCCATTAATTTTTTTACCGGTGGCTTCTTGTCGTGTGGAGGTGAAAATTATTTCGTTATAATCTTTTCGTGCATTCAATGTAGGGCAATAATCGTCCATTTTGGAATTTAACGGTTTCATATTATCAATAACATATTGGGTAGGATTGTTTACCCAATCTTGAACCAATTTGCAAGTTTCGATTCCTTCAATTGCTTTTTTGTCACCTGGATTAATAGTTAGTAAGGTATTAAATTGCTCTATAGCTAGATCGTATTTCATTTCCATAATCAGCATTTGAGCATAACTGTAAATGATGTCAGCTAGGTTATTATTTCCTTTTAATGCTTTCTTATAGTGTTTGATGGCTTCTTTGGGATTTCGCATATACTTATAGCAATCGCCCATCAGCATGTATATTTCAAACTTGTCGTTTTTGCTTTCGGTTTTTTTAAGTGAGCGTTTATAAAGGTTATAAGCTGTGTAATATTCTTTTTTATAGAACTTTTCGTCAGCTTTAATCTTGGTTTTGTTTTGTGCATTTGCTGATTGCAAAAAAGTGAAAAACAGAAAAAGTATTAGAAATGAGTATATTATGTTTTTATTCGTAGTTTTTTTATCCATTAAGTCGTAATTTGAAACTTCAAAATTATTAATTTTCGTTTAATATATGTTTTCTTCGTTTAATAAATTCTTTATCGTTAAACAATTTAATAATAAATTTTTGGTAAACTATCATTCCGTTGTATAGTGAATTAATCGAAATTTTTTCGTTTATATTGTGTACTGAATTAATTTCTTCGTCAGAAAATATAACAGGAATAAATCCATAAACTGGAATATCGTATTGTCGAAAGTAGTTATTGTCGGTAGTAGCAGGGAAAAGAAAAGGAATTACTTCACTATCTGGATATACATCTTTGGTGGATTCTTGTAGTTTTGTGTAGAAAAAATTTTCAAAGTCTGAAGCATTCGCTCCTGGAGTTTCGTTTAATATGGTAACACTTATTTTAGGTCCAAGTACATTTTCGACTTTTTTTATAAATTTTTCGGAATCAGTTTCGGGTAAAAGTCTGCAATCAAGTATTGCATAAGCTTTGTCGGCTATTTGATTGTTTACGATTTCACTATTGTATAAGCCAGTAATTACAAATGTATTGTAAACGAGTGTGTGCATAATTTCGCCTTCTTCAAAATTCTTTTTCACGAAAGGCCAAAATATTTCCCAATTGACGTGTTTTAAAACAAAACCTTTAATTCCTCCTTCTAATTGCCCCATTTCTTTAAACATTTTTCTTGCAATTTTTCCAAATCGAATCAAACGTTTTTCATCTAAAAGTTTAATCAGCGATTTAATTAATTTTTTATTGGAGTATAGAGCGGGCGGTGCAGCTCCATGTCCCATTGATTTTGAATCGGTCTCGAGTTTTAACCAAAGAGCTTTTTTTTCAGATACTGAAATTCCGAATACTACTTGTTCGGGTTTTGATGGGATAACATGTGTCATTCCAGAGCCACCTTCTCCATATATTGCTACAGGGTTTAGTTCTGAGAGAAAATTTTTTGATACAAAATTTGCTCCCGAATAATCAGATGTTTCTTCACCTGAAACGGCAAGAAATGTAATATTGTATGGATAGTCGCTGATTTTAGCAGAGTCGATAAAATCTTGAATCGCCATTAATTGCATTGCTAATAATCCTTTGCAATCAATAGCACCTCGTCCCCAAACATAACCATTGGCAATAGTTCCGCTAAAAGGAGGATATTTCCAAAGTGATGATTCTCCAGAAGAAACTACATCTAAATGACTCATAAATATAATGTTGGGTTTTTGTAAACTAAGTGGGTATAGTGAAGCTGTAAAGTTAAATGTGCTATCGTTTTTAAATACTTTTGTATGTAAACCAATATTATTGCAATAGTCGAGTATGAATTGTGCTATTTTATTTTCGTTTCCGGTAATTGATTCAACTTTAATTAAATCTGACAAAAAAGATTCAATTTTATTTGATTTTTGTGCGATTGCTCCGTTTGAAATTAATAAAATTGAAAAAAGCAAAATAAAGATAAATATTATGTTTGTGTGTCGATTCAATTCCTAAATATTTTTATGATTATAAAAAGTTCGGAATTATTGAGAACCGAATTTTTTTACATCGGGAGAAGTAATTTCTTTAGGCTCTTCCGATTCTTTTCTTAAAATATCCAAATCCTTCTTATTCAAGATTGAAAACTGATTGGAAGAACCGATAACTTTAAATTCAGTTCGTCGATTTTTAGCTCGACCCTCGGGGTTATCGCTGCCATTTGGATTTGAATTTCTTGCTATGGGTTGCGATTCTCCGTAACCTTTTGCAATCATGCGATTTCGTTCAATTCCTTTGTCAATCAGATAATTTACAACACTTTCGGCTCGTTGTTGCGAGAGTTTCATATTGAATGCATCGCTACTAACACTGTCGGTGTGAGAACTAATTTCGACAATAATGTCAGGTGTTTCATTTAAAATTATGAAAATAGTAGTGTCGATAGTAATTTTAGCATCCTCTGTCAAGCTAGCTTTGCTAAATTCGTAGTATATGTTGTCAATAACGATTGGTATTCTGGGTATTTTTTTCAATGGTAATGGATTAACCTTGTCTTTTCGTGTTTCGAGTTTTGTTTCTAATGTTGAGTAAAGAGTACTGCTGTTAAAGTACCCATCTTTACTGGCAATAATTTTATATTCTTTGCCTCTTTCAAGTTCAAAAGAATAATCGCCCATAATGTCGGTTGTATCTTGTTCAACCAAAATAGGTTCTGTTCCTTCTTTATCAATTAAATAAAGCGAAACAATTGATTCTTCGCAAAGATTTGTTTGTATAAATTTATCGTCTATTTTAGCATTAATATTCTCTTCTTCAATTCTATACACAATTCCTTCTAGGTTTATGAAAAACATATCGAGGTATTTAACGGTATAAATATCGTCGCAACACGTTGGATTTTTTAATGCCATACCACCTTCACGATTCGAAGTGAAAAATGCTTCTTTTTGGTTTTTTGTAGGAACGTAGTATATATCGTCGGCACTTGAATTTACAGGGATTCCTAGATTTTCGGGAGCTAACCAATGCGCAAGTTCTCCATTTGATTTGAAAATATCCAGTCCACCAATGCTTGGGTGTCCGTTTGAGCTGAAATAAAGAGTATGTTTGCGTTGGTCGAAATATGGCGACAATTCTTCACCTTCGGTGTTTATTTTACTTCCTACATTTTTAGGACCTTTAAAATAATTCCTTTCGGTATCGTAAATCATGTACCAAATGTCGTTACCTCCTTTTGTTCCTTCGCGGTCTGATACAAAGTAAATGACTTCAAGATTTTTTTTCGATTCTAGTCCAATAGTTGGTTGGGTTGCTGTATATTTTTCATCGTTAATCCCATTCTCAAGAATTTTGGGCTCTTCCCATTTGCCGTTTTCATCTTTTTGACTCATGTAAATTGAACAAATAACTTTGTTTTCCCAATTTGTTTGACATCGTGTGAAATAAAATCGATTTCCATCGGGTGAGAATGCTCCATTTCCGGTATGTGAGTTATCATCGTTAAATGGACCTACTAATTCCTGCCCACCAACCCATTTATCGTTAATTTTAGCAGCTTCATAAAATTTCCTAACCGGTTTTTTTTCGCCTTCAATATCGAAATATTTAACCGAATCGGCTTTTAGCGAAGCGTATATAAGTCGATCGTTTGAAACAGGGATTGGTGAAAATTCAATGTAGGCTTTGTTTATCGAAGTATCGAGATGATAAAGCTCAACATTTTGTTTCTCTTTCAATAATTTTAATGCTAACTCGGCTCCTTCAATTTCGATTTTATTTAACTTCTTTAAATCTTGATCTTTGCATTCTTTTTTAAATTTCTCAAAGTTGACAATTGCTTCTGAGTATTTGCCATTCATTTTTTGCATTTGAGCTAAGTAAAATAATACATTCGGGTATTTGTTAGGTTCGCTCACAAAAACGGATTCGAATGTTTTTTCAGCATTTTTATAATCTCGCGATAATTTATACAACTCGGCTAATTGGTTCAGATAATCGATGTCGTCGGTTTTTAATTCGCAGTATCGTTCTAAGTAATCGATTGCAGAATATATATCGCCATATTTTATTGCTGTTTTGCTCAATACTTTTAACTGGCGTGTTGACAATTGATTCAGGTTCTTTGGCTGCGAAAGTGCAACGAAAGGAATTATTAGTAAAAAAGCGAATATGTATTTTTTAAAATCTATCACAAGGAATGGTAATTTTAGTAAGTTTAGTACTAGGAACGGTATAAATCAACGATATTTCGAATCCTCCTTTGTAGTTCGTTGCAACTTTTAAATCAGAAACGTTGAAATCGTAACTTATTCCTAAATCTACATTGAATAAATTTGCTCCGACTACTCCAATAAACGAATCGGGGTTTCGCGAAATCCCGTCGCGAAAGTAAACTCCCATGAAAATATTTTTAACCTTTGATACTTCGCTCGGAAGAATATATCCAAAATTACTCCCTACCAACATATCAGAGGCTTTAGAATGTTCCATTAATAAGAAATTCGGGTAAATAAAATATCTTGACTGAATGTAATACTTTCCTCCAGCGTGAATAACTTTTCGCATAGACAGTTTATTGTCTTTATCGAGAAACGATTCTTTAGGTTGGTTAATATGGAACAATGAAATTCCAACATCAGGAACAAAATTTCCAAGTTTGCCACTCCAGGAAATTCCTGCGTTCAAATCCATATATGAAATTTGTTCGCCAACTGTTGTTTCCCCACTTGATAAATCAGAATTGAAATATCCTGTAGTATTATCAAATTGATTAGGGAATGTTAAATTTTCGGGCAGTACGCTTTTCATTACAAATCCACCCTGTATTCCAATATTAAAACTATGATTTCCTAAAATTTTATGAAAAGCAATGGAACCAAATATTTTATTTATAGCAAGTTCAGCTGTTGATGACTCGTCGTTTAGAATTAAAAATCCGAAACTTAATTTATCTTTTCGTAAGTATAAAGACTTGTCAATCCCAAACGAAATTGTGGTATATGGAATTGGAGGACTGGAAAAAGAGCCCCATTGCCGGCGATAATTATTCATAATTCTCCAATCGCCATCGTAATTTCCTGTATTAGCAGGAGTCAATGTGAGGGGAGAAGCATAAAATTGAGAGAAGTGAATATCCTGTCCAGTAGTTAGTTGGACTAAAAAAAAGAATGAAAATATGCTTGTAAAAAATAGTTTCATGTAACAGAACTTTATAAACAAATATAATAATAATATAATTATCTGGTAAAAAACTTTAACAATATTAATGTTTTGTTGAAATAAAAGCATTATTTTAGTTTCAAAAAAAATAGAGAATGAGACTTTATATCACTTTAACGTTCCTTTTTCTGCTCTTGAGTACTTATATTTTTGCTCAAAATCCGATTTCAAGTTTCGCGATAAGCGATAATTCTGGTTGCAGTCCTCACACAGTTAGTTTTACCGATCAGTCATCAAATGCTTCTTCTTGGAGTTGGACATTTGGGAACGGAAATATTTCGACAAACCAAAATCCATCGGCAGTTTATACAATTCCCGGAACTTATACTGTTACGTTAACAGTTTATAATGGAGTTCTTTCTAATTCATCGTCTCAAACAATTACGGTTTTTTCAAATCCTCATGCAAATTTTGAAGCAGTTGAAACAATTTATTGCACTCCTTTTAACACAAATTTTCATGATTTGTCGGTTCAAGGAGATGGTACTTTGACTCAATGGACTTGGGATTTTGGCGATGGATATTCAAGCAGCTCTCAAAATCCTTCACATATTTTTCAAGATGAAGGATTATATACCATTACCTTGCAAGTAATTGATGAGAATGGCTGTAATGCTGATACATTTTTTTCAAACTTTATTACTGTAACCGAAAAACCAGTAATTAATATTTCTGCATCAGAGACTTTTTCTTGCGAACCTCCGCTTGATGTTCAGTTTACAAACAACTCAACCGCTTATGGAAACGTAACATACGCATGGGATTTGGGAAATGGAGAAACATCTACCATTGCTGCTCCATCGTCAAGTTACGATGTAACAGGGCAATACGACGTGAGTTTTTCTATTACTGATGAAAACGGTTGCTTTGCGGATACTATTCTGATAGATTATATAAATGTAACCAATGTTGTTGCTGATTTCGATATTCCAGACACAATTTGTCGAGGTGTTGCATACACTTTTTTAAATACTTCTGTTGGTGGTGCTACCTATAGTTGGAATTTTGGTGATGGAGCAACTTCGACTTCTGTGAATCCTTCACATTTATATAATATTTCGGGAGATATAAGCGTAACCCTAATTTCAACTGAAAGTTTTCAATGTAAAGATACCATTATAAAATCGATATATGTTGAACAAGCGATTGCCTCATATACATATTCTCCTGCATCGTGGTGTCAAGCTCCGGTTGATGTAACATTTACAAATTCATCTTCATCGAATATTGTATCGTGGTTGTATTCTTTTGGAGATGGGCAAACAGGGAGCAATTCAGATGATGTTCACGAGTATATTGCAGGAGGAGTTTACTTGCCAACATTAATAGTTGAATCGACACATGGATGTAGAGATACAAGTTCGTCGGGTTCGGTTGTTATAATTCCTTTTGCAGTAAGCATAAGTGCTGATACAAATAGATCGTGTTTACCTCTTCCTATTGAATTTACCGAAACGAATACATCTGTTCAGCAGATAGTTAACTGGAGTTGGGATTTTGGCGATGGCGGAACTTCAACCGACAGTATGCCAACCTACACATATAATGATGATGGAGACTTTTATGCTGTCTTAACGGTTGAAAACGAAATTGGTTGTGTTGGAGTTTCCGACCCATTGTTAATTGAAGTAGGAGACTCGTTAATTCCTCAAGCTCAAATAGACTCGATTATTACATGTGCCATTGACGAAATCACGTTTACTGATATTTCTGATTCAACAGATTTGATTGATGAGTGGTGGTGGTATTATGGAGAAGGAGAGGGAGAAGGAAGCACAGCCGAAGCAACTCATTTGTATCAAGACACTACCGGATATTTTGATATTCAGTTTGTAATTGGTTATAATGGTTGTTATTCAGACACACTAAAAGATTCGGTGTTAATATTAGGACCAATTGTAAAATTAGATGTGGCAATGGAATGCGATAGCCCATTTGTTTATACATTCACCCTTGATATTACCGATGCAACTGATTTTACATTAGATTTTAGAGATGGCACCGATACGGTTTTTTCCTTTGAAAATGATACTTCGATGCTGATTGAAATTACCCATACTTACGATTCGTTATTACATGGTACAGATTTTTATGTTGTTCTATCTGCTTTTAACGATACGGTTAATGAGCCTGATGGTTGCGAATACTTTGACAGTTTACAAGTTTATATTCGAGATATTATTGCTGATTTTATAATAAGCGATACCTTACCTTGTGCGAACGAAAGTGTTACATTTACATCAACATCGCAAGATGCAAGTTCGTATTTTTGGCAAGCTCATAATCATACGACTGGTGTAAATAGTTCGATTTATAGTGGAACTTTATCAACGGCAAATTACACATTCAATACAAATGCATATTTTGATATTAATTTTATTGCAACCGATTACAATGGATGTAAAGATACGATTTCGAAATGGTTAAAAACCTATCGACCTATTGTAAATTTTGCAGCCGATTCGTTGATTGGTTGCACACCTTTATTGATGAATTTTTATGACACAACAGCTTCAGATACGGCTTTAATTAATTGGGAATGGAAGGTTAATACAGTAACTTTTTTATCAGGAGATGAAGATACGGTTTCTTATAACTTAAATCAGATTCAAAATTATACAATTCGGTTGATTGTTACCGATACCTTGGGATGCTCAAATTATAAAGATTTAGCCATTACTTCAACTAAACCAAAACCACATTTCTCTATAAGCGATTTACAATTATGTGCCGGTGATTCGGTCAGTTTCACGAACAGTTCCACGGGACACGGAATACTATCATACGAATGGTATTTTGATGATGGAGATTCGGCATTTGTAACAACCCCGTATCATACTTACGTTGATTCGGGATATTTCCATGTGTCGTTGTTAGCAATTGACGATATTGGTTGCGATTCCTTAGTTTATTATAACGATTCAATTCATGTTCAGGCTATTCCTGATGCTGCTTTTGTGGCTGATACAACGGTTTGGGATTGCTATTATAATGTTCATAATTTCCAATTTACCGATACAACTGAATCAGTTTATGTAAATTCGTATTTATGGTATTTTGGCGACGGTTCAAGTTCAAATGTTCCGAATCCATCGCATATTTATAATTTACCTGGCGATTATTCAGTGCAATTGTCGGTTGAAACTACTTATGGATGCAAGGATACAACTTTAAAAGCTGGGTATATCGAAGTAAATGGTCCTTTGGGTGTTGGCGTTTTTCCAACTACTTTGTGTAGAGGAGATTCAATTATGTTTTTAGTCCAAGACACCTTTGATGTATTTTCTTTCGATTGGGATTTTGGCGATGGATATCTTATCGAAAATTCTGAAGATACAACGCATCATATTTATAATATAATGGGGCAACTTATGCCAACATTAATTTTACATAGTGACACTATGGGAACCTGCGATGTCCCTGTTCAGGCTTCTTTATACATTCATGAGTTGACCGCCAATTTTTCAGGGGAACAAAATGGCTGTATTGAACAACATTCAGTTAATTTGGACGATCAAAGTACAAGTGTTGCCGATAATGTAGTTGCTTGGAATTGGGATTTTGGTAACGGTACAAGTTCTTCGCTGGAAAATCCGCCTATTTTTTCTTACAACGATGTTGATACCTTTGATGTAACACTTATCGTTCAAAATGAATTTGGTTGCCACGATACAGTGGACAAGGAAATCATAATTTACCCATTACCTATTTTAACAATACGCGAAGATACTTTAATTTGTTTGGGTAGCGAAGTGCAACTATGGGCAACCGGGGGAATAGATTACCAATGGTCGCCAAATTATAATCTTAGCAATAATTTGATTTATAATCCGATTGCAAATCCTCAAATTGAAACAACATATTCTGTGTTGGTTACCGACACAAACAGTTGTTATGCTAGTGAAAATGTTCACATTACGGTTCAACAGCCGTTGAATTTAGAACTCGATGTTATGTATATGGGAGAAGTGATTGATGGCGAAGAAATAACAATTATATTGGGAGACACCATTTTCTTTAATGCAATTACGGCTGATACGGCAGTTGTAAGTTGGTCTCCAAACGAGCACATAAGTTGTATCGATTGCATTTCTCCGTACGCAAATCCATATGCATCAATTCAATATACTGTTCTTATCATTGACCCAAATGGATGTAATTTTGAAGTTTCTGAGTCAATTCAAGTCAATGTTACCGAAGCAACTCTTGATGTTCCTTCGGCATTTACACCAAACGGAGATAATAATAACGATGTTCTTTATGCAAAAGGTTGGGGACTTGAAAAATTGTTGGAATTTAAAATATTTAATCGTTGGGGACAATTGGTTTTTGAAACAGCCGAAATTAACGAAGGTTGGGACGGAACATTTAATGGTAAATTACAGAATATCGACACCTATGTTTTTATGGTAAAAGGTGAAGCATACAATGGGGATGTTTTATTCAAAAAAGGATATGTTAATTTAATGGAATAGAGTTTATTACGTGTAATAATGAATGTAAAAAGTCAACAAATCATAGAAAGCCAAAATGTTTTAAAAGTAGTTGGCTTATTTAGCATATTTTCAATAATTTGGTTTGGCATTTTTGAGTTCTTTTTAGTTGATATTTTTCCACTCCATAGTATTTTTTATGTAGTAATTGTATTAGGTATTTTCATGTATGCGTATAAACTTTTTTCAAAAAAAATTAAAGATGATATTAGCGTACACAATGATAATGGAAGATTCGAAAGATTTTTAGATAATCTAAACAGCAATTGTTTCTATTTCCGGCACGATATTGATAAAAATTTTGCTTACATCAGTCCTTCTATTGAAAAAGTATTATTGTGTGCACAAAAAGAATTTAATACCAACACTGCAAAATACAATGCCGATAAATTAGCTATAAATGTTTTTGAAAAGCATAAGCGTTTACACAATAGTGGAATAAAATTACCACCATATGAAACCATTTTATTCGATTCGAAAGGCGGAATTAAAAATTTTGAGATACGTGAGTTCCCTGTTTTAGATGATAATAATGAGATACTCTCTATTGAAGGAATTGCACACGATATTACCGATTACAAAAAAGTTGAAACCGAATTAAAAGAAAAGGAAAATAAATATCAAATTCTGTACGAATCGGCAAATGATGCAATATTTATAATGAAAGGTGGTATTTTTATCGATTGCAATAAAAAAGCGACAGAATTACTCAAATGCTCTTACGATCAGATAATTATGCAGTCGCCATTGAAGTTTTCTCCGGGTATTCAAGCCGATGGCGTTGACTCAAAAAGTAAAGCCGATGCTAAAATTAAAGACGCATTGAAAGACAAACCGCAACGTTTCGAATGGCAACATTCTAAGTTTAGTGGAGAAGTATTTTGGACTGAAGTGATGTTGAGTAAATTTGTTTTTATGGATCAACATTTTATCCTAGCCCTAGTTCGAGATATTGATTCGAAAAAGAAAATGGAGCAACAGCTATCCGAAAGTGAATCGAAATTCAGATCGGTTGCTGAAACTACGCCTACTGCAATGTTTATTGTTCAGGAAAATAATTTTAAGTACATGAACAAAGCTGGTTTAGAGATGTTGGGATTAACAATTGAAGAGCTTGCAAAATATAGTTTTTGGGACGTGATTTATGAGCAAGATAGAGAATTAGTCAAAGAACGAGGGCTTGCCAGACAGCAAGGCGAAGATGTTCCGACACGTTACGAATTCAGAATTGTTAATCAGAAAACACGAAATATAATTTGGTTAGATTTTTCTGCTTCATACTTCTTGTATCAAAGCAAACCTGCATTATTGGGCTCGGCATTTGATATTTCCGACAGAAAAAGAGTAGTAACGGAACTTAATAAAACACAAAAGGTATTAATCAATGCAATTGAGGCTTCTCCTGATTTGTTTACCATTATTGATAAAAATCACAATATACAACTTTGTAATTGGAAAGATCACGAATATTTTACAGAAACCCACAAGCAAGAACCTAAATGCCATAAAGCTTTTTTTCAAAACGAGCAGATTTGTGAAAATTGCCATGCAAAAGAGGTTTTTGAAACTGGAAAACTAAAAGAATATGAAGCAGTAAATCCGATAGATGGAATCAAGCGTCGGATAAGAATCTATCCTCTTCTTGACGAAAACAATCAAGTTGAATCAGTTGTTGAGCACGTTCAGAGAATAAAATAACAAGTTTTTTTACCCTGTTATCCCAAAATGTCTTTTATCATTCTCAACTTGTGAGTATATATTTTTCGTTCTTCGTTATAAATTCCTTGGTGGTCGAGTTTGTCAATTCGAACTTTCCCCGAAGCATGAAGAATTTTTCCTCCTTCAAGAACTAATCCAACATGAGTAATAATTCCATCACTGTTATCGAAAAAAGCAAGGTCAGCATTTTTTGCATTGTCGATAAAGTCAATATTTGACCCATGTTCAATTTGTTTTCGTGCATCACGATTAATATTGATTCCGTGTATTTTATACGCGACTTGTGTTAAGCCCGAACAGTCGATTCCAAACGGATTGCGTCCTCCCCACAAATACGCACTATTCATATATTGCATCGCCGAATCAATTATTCGCTTTCGAATATCGCATGACGAACAACTTTTAATATCTTCGAGCAGTTCGTATTCGTGTTCGCCTAAAAAGAAACATTTTGTTTCGTTTCTAAAAAATGGGAACGAACTACCTCCGCCGATATAAAAAGTTTGTTTTGTACTCTTATTTTCAATGTTATTGATAAATAGTTGGCTTACAAAAGTATTGTTCTGTGTAATTCCATTGAAAAATTCTTCCGTGATTTCTTGAATCATTTTTTTGTCAATCCATCCAATGTAATTATCAAAATTCAGTTTAATTTTTGCCCAACGATCAATTAATTCAACTATTTCAAAATGTTCGCCGAACAATATTTCGGTCATCATCTCGCTCGATTCTGCAGGTTCACGACGTAAAGGAATTGAACTGATGTTGGCTATCCCGAATTTCATAATTTTTTAATCAAGTTTATATTTTTTCAATGTTTTAATTTCTTTGGCAAACTCATTAACTTCAGCGATAACTTTATCTTCATCAATAGTTAATAATTTATTTTCTTTCATAATTATTCTACCATTCACGATAACCGTTTCAACGTCGCTGCCTTTCATGGCAAATACGATTTGAGAATATAAATTATACATTGGAGTTAAATGTGGTCTATGTAAGTCAATAATAATTAAATCAGCCTTTTTACCAACGTCAATCGAACCAATTTTATCCTCCATGCCTAACACTTTGGCACTTCCAAGTGTTGATAGTTCAAAAACTGTTTTTGCACTTGTTACGGTAGGATTATTGCTAACAAATTTGTGTAAAATCGAGCAAGTTTTCATCTCGCCAAACATATCTAAATCGTTGTTGCTAACAACTCCATCGGTTCCCAATCCAACTTTTATACCCATAGCCAACATTTCTGGAATTGGAGCAGCACCACTCGAAAGTTTCATATTGCATTGAGGATTGTGAGCTACGCCAACTTTTCTTTTTGCATATATTTTCAAATCTTCAGGGGTGAGATGTACGCTATGTGCTGCAATTACGTTTTCGCCAAGGATTCCTAAATTATCTAAATGCTGCGTAGGTGTTTTTCCATACTTTTCTTTAATGATTCCAACTTCCCAAGCCGTTTCTGAAAGGTGAATGTGATAAGGAACATTATATTTATCGGCTAATGCTTTCGATTTTTTTAATAATTCGGGTGAACAAGTGTACGGAGCATGAGCAGCCGTAGCAATGGTAATTAATTCGTTGTTTTTGTATTTATTCAAAAGGTCTTCGGTATATTTAAAGCCTTCTTCCGGCGTTTTTGTGTTCGGCGATGGAAAGTCAATTAAACCTTCGGATAAAACAGCTCGTAAACCAGCTTCTTCAGCAACTTGAGCAATATCGTCGGTAAAATAATACATATCATTGAAAGTGGTTGTCCCTGTTCTAATCATCTCAATAAATGCAAGTTTTGCCCCTAATCGAGTATTCTCTTTATTGATGTATTTTGCTTCGAGTGGAAAAACATATTCGTAAAGCCAATCTTTTAATACAATATCGTCGGCAACTCCGCGAAACAATGTCATTGGGGTATGTGTGTGCGAATTAACCAAGCCAGGTAATACTAATTTATCTGATGCATCAATCACATCATTTGCTGAATAAACATTTATAGCATCGGTTTTATTTCCAACAAATATGATTTTAGTTTTGTCAATAACTATAACTTTGTCTTTACTTACGATACCTGTTTTATCGTTAACTGTTGCAATAATACCTCCTTCAATAATGAGGTCTACTTTTTGTGCTCCTTTGTAATCAAATTTCATTTTTTATTCGTTTAATGTATCAGTCTTATTATCAGTAAAATAAGTTGATATAAATAATAAGTATTTTTATTTTAAATATTTTTTTATTAATTTGCTAAGCAATTTATTTAATCTTTAGTAGATAAAATTTAGCAAAGTTAATTATAATTTTTTAAACTCGGTTTAAAAAAATCACTAATGAAAGATTTTCAGTATGATAGAAAAATTTAAAAGTACAGCGACTTTCTTAAAAGAAAGAATTAAAAACGAGCCTGAAATAGGAATTATTTTGGGAAGTGGCTTAGGCGGATTAGCAAATAAATTAGAAGATGCCATTGCCTTTGAGTATAAAAATATTCCTAATTTCCCGGTTTCTACGGTCGAAGGGCATAGTGGAAAGTTGGTTTTTGGAAAATTGGGTGGAAAAAATGTAGTTGCTATGCAAGGTCGATTTCATTTTTACGAAGGATATCCAATGGACGTTGTTACATTTCCTGTAAGGGTTATGAAATTTTTAGGTGTAAAATATTTATTTGTATCAAATGCGGCTGGTGGGTTAAATCCTGACTTTAAAGCAGGAGATATGATGATTATCAACGACCATATTAATTATTTCCCGACCAATCCGCTAATTGGTAAAAATTATAATGAATTAGGTCCACGGTTTCCTGATATGAGCAAAACATACAATCGTGAATTGATTGCAAAAGCTAAAGAAATAGCGAAACAAAATAATTTGAAGGTTCAAGAAGGAATTTATATTGGAAGTTCAGGTCCAACCTTAGAAACTCCTGCCGAATATAGATTATTTCATAAATTTGGTGCTGATGCTACCGGAATGTCAACAGTGCCTGAAGTTATTGTGGCTCATCACATGGGAATAAAATGTTTTGGGATGTCGGTAATTACAAATGGTAGCGAACCTGCCGACCCTAACGGAGAAACAACACACGACGAAGTTCAAGATGTTGCAGGTTCAGTTGAACCTAAAATGACCTTGATTTTTACAGAATTGATTAAATCGTTATAAGTTTCTTTTAAATTATAGTTGAAAGGAGGCTTTATAAAAAGTGTCTAGCTTGTCATTTCGAGCGAATGCGAGAAATCTTAATGTGTTATATTTTAATCATTTAGATTCTTCACTACGTTCAGAATGACAAAAAAACTTGACTTTTTACACAGTCTCTTTTTTTATTGCTATTATTTAGCAGATATACCAAAAAAAACAACTTTTTTAAACTTTTTTCGTCTAACTACATGAATGTAATTTATACATGAAACAATCTAAACAATTTAAAACCATGAAAACAAAAATAATTTTAATATTAGCATGGTTTCTTATCGTAAATATTGGCACAGAAGCTCAAAATATTTCAGACGAATGGACGGTTAAGAATCTTAATGATGAAAATTTTTCAGGACATTATTCTAATGTTACTGTACATAGCGATGGCTATATTTATGTTGCAGGAAACTATTGGGGAGAAGAAAAATCTCAAATACTTATCTCAAAATATGATAGCTCAGGAGTTGTAATTTGGAAAAAATATTATGCAAACTATCCACAAAGATCATGTCATTTTAAGCAAATGATAATTGAAGAAAACTATATTTATATTTTAGCATCTATTGACGAAGATTTTTTAACACTTAGATATTCGACTAATGGATTATTGTTGTTCGATGTGGTTTATAATGCTCCAGATAGTTTAAATAATGCTCCAGTCTCTATTTTAGTAAAATATAATGAAGTTTATGTTATTGGAAATATTGAAGATGCTGATGCCTTAACAAATTACACCGATGCAATAATAGTAAAATATGACTCTAATGGATTTCAAAAGTGGGCTACAATATATGGTAATCAGTGGAATGGAACAGATTTTATAAATAACTTATTTGTTGATAATGAAAAAAATGTTTATGTTTCAATTTCAGGAAAAGTAAGTGCAAATACATATGGATTTATAACGAATAAATATAATTCGATTGGTCAATTATCTTGGTCAAATGCTTTTGAATATCCTGACTCAAACATTATTAACGTATTTAATAAATCTTTTATAAATTTAGGGAATAATGATAATGTTTATGTTTTGGGTGGGGGATCTTACAACAATAGTGTTAGTGGGAATCATTTCCTTACCGTGAAGTTAAAATATAATAATTCGGGAAACCTATTGCTTGCTAACGTAGATACAACGACATCAATTTCAAATTTCACAATTGATTCAGCCAATATAATTCATCGTCAATATTTTTCGATAAATAATTCAAACAATCCTGAAAAAACGATGATTTCTGTGCAATATGATTCTTTATGGAATGAAATATATCATAAAGAATGGTCAACAAGTTCATTTGGAGGAAAAGGAGCAATAACCAGTTTTGAAATAGATAATAAGAGTAATTTATATTGCTCAGGTTATTTATATTATAAAGAGGATTCAATAAATTATGGAACATATTTTATTACTGAAAAAATTGATTCCAATAATCAAAGGGTTTGGATTAGTGTTAAAAATTGGGAATATGGATATAATATTGCGACGTCAATTACTCTTGACAGTAAAAATAATGTTTATGTAATTGCTTACGGAGGAGGAATAGAATATAATCAATATTTGATAAAGTATTGTGGTTATTGTAACTCAACTATAAAAGGAAGTGTTTATTTCGACGAAAACGAAAATTGCATTAAGGATTCAACAGAAGTTGGAATTCCAAATGTAATAATCAAAACTGAACCCGAAATCAGATATGCAACAACTGATTCGTTAGGAAATTACACATTATTTGTTGACACAGGAACATATAATATTAAGCAAGTTCTACCAAATGAGTATTGGAGCGAAAGCTGTCCAGAAAATCAACAATATTATGTACATATAACACCTGAAAACGATGCAGTAACGGATATTTTATTTGCCAATAAAGCAAATATATTGTGTCCATTATTAAATGTTAGTATTTCAACACCAAGATTACGCCGATGTTTTTCAAATAATCAATATTATGTTTCATATAGCAATACAGGCTTAGTTCTATCAGAAGAAACATATATAAAAATAAATCTCGATGAATATGTAAATCCTTTAAGTAGTACATTGCCTTGGACTAATGTTGAAAACAACACATATACATTTGATGTTGGAACGCTTAATCAAAATCAAACAGGACAATTTATAATTACAAGTAATGTTTCGTGCGATGCAATGTTAGGACAAACATTATGTACAGAAGCTCGCATTTTTCCTGACTCTTTATGCGTAGAAGTTGATTCTATTTGGGATAAGTCAAGTATAACTGTTACAGGAGAATGCACAGGAGATAGTTTAGTCTGCTTTGTGGTTAAAAACAATGGCGAGAGTATGACAGGAATAAGCTATATAAGAGTATTTTACGACAATTATTTGATTGATTCTTTAACATTTCAACTTTCAGCAGGCGACAGTTTAATTAAATGCTACGAAGCAAATGGACAAACCATTCGATTGGAAGCTGATCAAAGACCGGAACATCCCGGAAACAGTCATCCACAAGCAACAGTCGAGCTTTGTGGAAACTCCTTAAGTCCATCTTTGGGATTTGTAACAATTGTTGCAAATGATGATGCTTCGCCAAATATTGATATCGATTGCCACGAAATAATAGGTTCTTATGACCCTAACGAAAAAACAGTAAGCCCAAAAGGCTTAACAAACGAGAAATATATACCTCAAAACACACAACTTCAATATAAAATTGATTTCCAAAATACAGGTACTGACACAGCTTTTACAGTAATTATTCTTGATACAATTTCGCCATATTTAGATATTGAAAGTGTGGCATTTGGTGTTACAAGTCATAATAGCACATGCCGAATATATGGCGATAGAATAATTGAATGGCGATTCGATAATATTCTACTTCCCGATAGTAATACAAATGAGCCTGAAAGTCATGGATTTGTTACATACAACATTAATCAAATTCAAAATCTTGAAAAAGGAACTGTTCTAGAAAATAATGCAGGAATATATTTCGATTTTAATTTGCCAATAATTACAAATACAACACGCAACATAGTTTGTGATACATTGCTTATAAATTCAATTCCTGTAATTGATGTAACAAATAAAAAAACGGTTCTAATATTTCCAAATCCATCAACAGGGCAAATAACAATCAAAGCAAAAGAGCCAATTGAAACTATCGAAATTTATAATTGTTTGGGTATTAAAACAGAAGAAATAAAATTGCACAACAAAGAATTGAAATATACTTATCGTTCAAAAAACGTAAAAGGAATTTACTTTGTAAAAGTTAAAACAAAAGCAAATGTATTTGTTGAAAAAGTTTTGTTTAAATAAGCGTGATAAAACTTTGTAAGAAAAAATTCATATTTGAAAGGATGTTCAAAAAAGAACATCCTTTTTTTGTTACTTTGTATTTCAATATTAGATGGAACAATTTTTACAGTATATAAATCTTAATTGGTTTTTTTGTACCATAATTTTTACGATTATTTACGGAATTGTAGATTATATGTACAAAGTTGCTGCTATGCACAATTGTCAAGCACATCAAATAATAAACAAATCGGCAGCTACAATTTCAATTTTGTCGTTTGGTATTATTTTAATTACCGGAAGCGAGTTTGTCGATATAAAATCCTTACTATTTTTTGCGGCGATTAATTCAGCATTTTTTGCGTTGGGAAGCATTGTAAAAATAAAAGCTCTCGAACGCATCCCTTCATCAATTGTATTTCCAGTTAGTAAATTGAATTCAGTTTTTTTAATCGTTTACGCCTTGGTTTTGTTTAACGATAAACCAACTTTATCGCAATGGATAGGAATTTTGATTTCGCTTTCGATGCTTGTTTATATTAGTTTTAATATTAACGATAAATCAAATAAAGTTAGAGTCGAACATGTGAATTCTAACATTCAAATTATAGGGCTGATATTTGCCGTTTTGGCTGCTTTTTCGACTTCAATTTCGATGCTTACTGGAAAATTTGCTTCAACTGAGGTTTCAAAATTGAATTACATTTTTATATCGTACACTTTTGTAATGTTATATACTTTTATTTTCAATCATACCATTTTTTCAAAAAAGTTATCGTTTATTGATATTGCAACTAAGCGAAAAACTTTAGTTTTTGGAATTATCATTGGGATTTTGAATTTTGTAGGGTACTTTTTGGTCTTAAATGCTTTTGAAACCGGTCCACTTTCTTTGGTGCAGGGAATATCATCAAACTCGTTTATAATTCCGATAATTTTATCGGTTATATTCTTTAAAGAAAACTTCGATTATAAGAAAATGATTGTGGTCGGTATGGCGATTATTTCAATAATTCTTATAAAGATGGAGTTCTAACTTACAATAGTTCGGTTAATTTTTGTATGGCTCTGATTTTAAGAACTTTGCCAAAGTTTGCATTGAGTTGAAATATTGCTGATTATCAGCGTGCTATACTTTGGTTAAAATCAACTTTGGCAAAGCCCCTATAAAAACGATTTAAAATGATAATATCATATAACTTTGTAAATCGCAAGC
>Ga0154549_147_pt1 | contig 83478 bp, 75 predicted proteins | sample RifGroF2_FD_105692 | JGI IMG/M metagenome (GOLD analysis project Ga0154549, IMG submission 105692) | Bacteroidetes bacterium GWF2_33_38 | reverse complement strand
ATTTGCTGCATAAAATATAGATTAAAAAATCTATCGAATATTTCATTCCTAAATCTTTATCAAAATGTTATATATGAGATGGCTCCGCTAATGCCTGCGGAATCTACAATAAAACTCCAAAATTTGGGACGTCGTAAAGGTGTGCTTACTTATCCAAGTTTTATTGCCTCATATTCCGTTTACTCACTATTATTGTTTATTTTTATTTGTGTTCGTGATACGCTTCGCTTGATTCTGTTCGTCAGTACCAGATTTTGCAGTCTCGCTTCCTTCAGTGCTAACTTCACAATTAACCACCTTGCGACTTGCTAATGTTTCGGAGCGTTACTTCCGCACATAAGAGATTTTCACTCTCTAGAAAAATTACAACTCGCTTTTTGTTACTTAATCAAAGATATTTGTATATTCGAAGTTTTATTGTAACATCAAGCGAGTGTGTACTGCAAGCACATGCAGGGCACACACACGGGTTTTGCGTCAGGCGGGGTGACGTGCAAACTTGTAGCATTGTGCTTCTATTCAGCTTCAGTGCAGGTTGACAGTTTTGTGCTCCGAAACCCGCCCGAACGCAAAGCCCGAAACTATTAGCAACCGAAAAAACGAATGAGTAGTAAATAAAAATATTATGATATGAAAAACTTAAAATGGACGCAAGGTTTTTTTGGATTTCTTGGATTTTACGGAATTCCCGCATTTACAACGGGCGATTGGAAACAAGCATTATGGTTTTTGTGGTTTTATTGGTTTATTTATTTTATTCCTAAAATAAAAAAGAAATAGACTATTTTAGAAAACATTATAAACGAAATTTTACATCTTTATTGGTCGTTATTTTTAGTTCGAAAAGGAGTTTGATTTAAAACTTCTGACTACAAGATTCTGGCTGAATAGTAAAATAAATGGTGCGTAAATATACAAACATTCATTAATTGTATTAAGTTCGGCTTTATTCAGAAGTAAAAATTACAAGTGATATGCAAAATATTAAAGAAAAAACATACAACAATTTTACTTGGATTGATATTTTAGAGCCACAACAAAATCAACTCGAAAAAATTGCACTGGAATATAAACTTGATTATTTTCAAATTATTGACAGTCTTGAGATAGGGCATTTACCCAAATTTGAAAAACTTCACGAGTATAGTTTTCTAATTTTACGTGCCTATGTTGCCGATAACGACGATAATTATTCTACAGTTAACGAACTATCGAATAAAATTGCTTTTTTTTATAACGACAAGAAAATAATTACCATTCATCGGGCAAATTTCGATTTTCTCGAAAATATTGACCAAAAATTCGACAACACAACCTTATTTTTGATTTATATAATAAACAAAATGGTGCAAACTTTCGAGCGACCTTCAACATGGCATAGCAATAGAATTGATGAAGTTGAAAAAGTAATTTTTCTTAAAGATTTTTCAAAAATTTCTCTCGAGGATTTATACTTCCAAAAGTCGCAAACACGAATCAGCAAAAAATTATTATTATTTTCGCAAGATGTTGTAAATAAGATTGTTGTTGACGATGGGTCGAAAACTGCGTTACAAGATGTAAAAGATAAGATTTTAAGTCTTATTCTTATTTATGATGAAGTTGCTGAAGATGCAAGCAATTTAATGAACACATACTTGTCGATTAATGCTCGAAAGAGCAACGATGTAATGAAATTACTCACTGTTTTTTCGGTTTTTTTCTTACCCTTAACATTTTTGGTTGGAGTTTATGGTATGAATTTCGATTTTATGCCCGAACTACGATGGAAATATGGCTATTTTATAGTATTAATTGCGATGGTTATGATTAGCCTATTTATATTTTTTTGGTTCAAAAAAAGAAAGATATTTTAATGCTTCTGTGGTCGAGTAATTTAAAAACGACTTCAAAAAAGATTCAAAGAAAAATAATACATTTGTAATTCTCGTTGTAGATTTACAAATAGATGATTTTAACAAGGGAACTAATACTCTTGTATTGAAAAAAACAATGACAAACGAATACAACATACTAATCAATAAGTTAGATTCTTTTATAAAGAAATACTACAAAAATCAATTGATTTGTGGTGTGATATTTTCGTTTACAATTTATTTATTAAGCTATTTGTTTTTTTCTTTTGCCGAGTATTTAGGATATTTTTCGAGCTCCACTCGTACCCTAATATTTTATGGTTTGCTAGCTGTTTTTGTTGGTGGTCCTTTTTGAACATAACTTAATTCCATTTTTATGTAATCCGTTCTATTAATCCGAATTAATTGTAGACCCGCTCCTACTCCGAAGTATAATATTCCCCCTTGGTATTTTGCAGGTATCACATCTAAGGCATCAATATCTGTTGAGTGAATAATTCCATATAGGGTTATCTTCACACGAGATTTTGAAATTGCTTTTTTTAAAATTGCAATAATCCTGAGCAAAACATAAATTTGAAAAGAGTATTTGAAGAATTAATATTGATTTACGCATAATGATTCTTTGTTTTAATTAACGGAAATCCTTTATCATTATTTTATTGAAACTTAAACAAACTGGGCACAATAAATAGGACTTCATGTGGTCGGCACGACCGAGCATGAAGTATCGGTTGAACTACATCCCTTAAGCACAATGATTTTTCTATGTGTTGTGATGACTATGCGATTTTCTCACAAATTGCTTAGGCTATATTTTAAGATTATTTTTTCACGAAAATTTCTTTTCGAAGATTAAAGTATTTATCAAAGGCAAAGCGATTGGCAATTACGATGGATAAAAAAACCGATAAAACCGAAGAAACAAAAATCATCAATACCAACATAATTTGGTACTTAATGGCAGTAGTTGGCGAACTGCCTCCAATAATTTGTCCGGTCATGGTTCCTGGCAACGAAATAATACCCATTACAGCTGTTTTTGCAATAGTAGGGTTAAAAGATTTTCGCAATCCTTCGCTTATGTATGGAGTTATGGCTTCTTTAAAACTTGCTCCGCAGGCGAGAGCATACTGGTATTGAATTTCGTTTTTATTCAAATCGTTGTACATATAATTCAACGAAATAATGTTGTTTTGCATCGAATTTCCTAAAATCATCCCCGAAATAGGAATAATGTAACGAGCATCGAAAGCATAATCGAGTTTTACGATATACCCTAGAAACAAAAAGTCGATAACGAACAAACTAACGAATATTGCTACAAAATTAGGCACTAAGAAGAATCGGAGTTTTAATCCTGTTTTTTGTGTTATGGTAACTGCTGAAACTATAACCATTATAAGCACCCAAAGCAAATTAATGTAGGCATTATTCCACCGAAAAACGTATTCTAAATAAAATCCAACCAAAATTAATTGAACCGACATTCGCAACATTGCGATTATGGTGTCTTTCAATAACTTGGTTTTGTAGTACCAAAAAATAAGTAAAGGAATAATCAATAAAAGATGCGAAACAATTAGTTCGAACCAGCCGATATCAATCGTTGTATCCATGTGATTCATATTTCAATTATTTTATGACATCGTGATAACCATTCTTCGTCGTGAGAAGTCGATAAAATAGTTAGCTCTGGATTATTGAAAAGAAAATCAATCGTTTTTGTTTTTATTCCTGCGTCCATAGCCGATACAGGTTCGTCGAGTATCATTAGTTCTCGGTTCAGCAACATTGCATTTATAATTCCTATTCGCTGTCGTTCGCCACCCGAAAGTTTTTGAAAATTTTGTTTTAAAATATCCTTACTTAAATTGAAAAACAATAAAAGTTCGTCAAGTTTATCAAGCGAAACTCGATTGTTTTTGTAATTTTTCACATTCGTAAATACGTTTTCAACCTTTGTGTCGAGCGAAAGCGATTGTGGAAGCCATGCAATATTAGTTCTGAAAAAATTAATGTTTTCGGGCGAAAGAGTTCGGTTTTTGAACGAAACCGTTCCCGAATCCTGAAATCCAAACCCTAAAATAATATTCAAAATAGTCGATTTTCCCTGACCAGAAGTTCCTTTTAATGCAACTTTTTCGCCTTTAAAAACCGAAAACGACAATTGTTGAGTTATGATTTTATCTTCAAATCTTTTTGAAAGATTTTCGACCGATAATAGTAGTTCATCATTATTCATATCGTAAGGCAATAATTGGGTCGAGTTTTGAGGCTTTCATCGCAGGAAAAATACCCGAAGCCAAACCAACAATAAAACAAAGAAAAAAACCACCAAATATCCAAAGCCAAGGAATAATGAAAGTTCCTTTGGTAAGCATCGAAACTAAATTTCCGATTAAAATTCCTAAAATAATACCAAAAAAGCCACCGAATTGTCCAATAATAATTGCTTCTAAAAGAAACTGTTGTTTAATTGTTGATGATTTCGCTCCAATGGCTTTTCGAGTTCCAATTTCACGAGTTCGTTCTGTAACCGAAACCAACATAATATTCATCAATCCAATGGCAGCTCCCAACAGGGTAATAAAGCCAATTAGAGTTGCGGCCATGGTAACATATTTTATATTTTCGAAAAGCATATTTACAAGATTATCGCTTTTTACAACTTCGAAATTGGTTTCGTCCTTGGTTCGTAATTTTCGGATGACCCGAAAAATTCCTTCCGATTCGCTCACAGCGTAATCGAGCAATTTATTGTCGGTTGGCATAACATTAATTATGAACGACATCTCGGGTCTCGAGAAATATTGACGAACATTTGTCAATGGCAAAATACATTGGTTGTCGCCGGCACCACCAAAGCTAGTGCCTTTTTCTTTGAGCAATCCGATGACTTTATATTTTCCGTTGCCAATGGTTACAATTTTCCCAATTGGGTTTTCTTTTGGCGAAAAAAGTTTTTGTTTTACTTGACTGCCAATAAGCACCACGCTTCGGTTCATGTATATTTCGTCGTTGGTAAAGTTACGACCTTGTTCTATTTCAAATCCGGCGGTATTCAAATAATTCTCGTCAGATCCGGTAATTGCAACGTTTGGATTTGTTTTTTTCGATTTGTATTTAAGCGTTGAGGTTCCGGTTGCTTGCACCCAAATTGAAATGATTGAAGGAAAGCTGAACTCTTCTTTAAATCGAACGGCTTCTTTGTACGAAATAGCTTTGTAGTCGATTCGGGTGCGTCGTCCAGAGTTAAAATGCATGCTTCGATTTTGAATTTTGAAGGTGTTTGCACCCATATCGGTAAATTGCGAACTAATTGAGCCTTTTATGGCATCAATGGCCGTTAAAATACCAACAAGAGCCATTATTCCAAATGCAATTATGGCAATAGTAAGAACTGTTCGCAAAGAATTTGAACGAATTGATTGATACGAAATTTTAAAATTTTCGATAAATGTGGCTGAAATTATTTTTTTCATTCACCAATTTTTCTCAAAAGTATGAATAAAGCTAGATTATATTACCAGTTTGACTCGAAAATTTTTAATTTAATAATCGTAATATACTTAGTGACCAAGTGAAGGGTTTGCCTTTAATTTAAAAATTCAAAAAACACTTACCAATTCGCTTGTTAAGTGAAAAGTTTGAATTCCTAATTTCTGTGCAGCTTCGATATTTTCGAGGTAATCGTCGATAAACAAAGTTCGTTCGGGCTTAAGTTTGCTTTGTTCAAGAACAAATTTATAAATTTCGGTTTCGGGTTTTCGATAATTCATTTCGAAAGAAAAATATGCTTTTTCAAATAAGTATTCGAGTTTTTCGATTTGATGTTTTTCACGAAGTGTTTTTGAATAACAATGGTAATGAATCTCGTTAGTATTACTCAGCAAAAATGTACGATATTTCGATTTTAATTCTTTCAATAATGCAATTCGTTTGTCGTTATATTCAAGCAATAATGCGTTCCATGCTGTATCGAAGTCGTCGTCGCTAATGTTTAGATTGAGCTCGCTTTTAACAGCTTGTCGAAAATCATAAGGAGAAACCAAACCTTTTTCAAAATTGTAATAAAAGTCTTTGTTTTGCGAGTAAAAAAAGAGTTCGTTAAAATTCTGAATTCCAAACTTACTGAATTCCAAATTTGTTTTTTCAAAATCAAGGTCTAAAAGCACTCCTCCCAAGTCAAAAATGATATTTTCAATTTTTTTCGACTTTATGATATTACTAATTTCGTTTGCCATGCGATTTTTTTTGAATAATTCATACTTATTTACTAATATTGCAATCCGTTTTGGACTCATAGCTCAGTTGGTTAGAGCACCTGACTCATAATCAGGGGGTCCCTGGTTCAAACCCAGGTGGGTCCACGTTGTAAAGATAACGGAAAAAGGAAAAGAGCCTCAATTTTGGGACTCTTTTTTTATTTTAGGTGTTAAAGTATATAAATATAGAGATGAAGTAATTTATTGACTTTCTGTAAATCAAGCTGATAAAATTGTTGTAAATTGGCACGAAAAACACAAGTAATTTTAAATCAATAATATGTATAATTTCAATTTTTATAATCCAACAAGAATTTTTTTTGGAAAAAATCAATTAGAAAATATTGATAAACAAGTTCCTACCGATGCAAAAGTTTTGATAACTTTTGGCGGAGGAAGTGCAAAAAAAAGTGGTTTAATTGATAAAGTAAAAACCATTCTTGGAAACCGTAAAGTTTTCGAATTTGGTGGAATTGAACCAAATCCACGTTACGAAACTTTAGTAAAAGCAGTAGAAGTTGTTAGAAACGAAAACATCGATTTCATTATTGCAGTTGGCGGTGGTTCAGTAATTGACGGAACAAAATTTATTACACTTGCATCAAATTACAAAGGCGATGCTCGTGATTTATTGAAATATGGTTTTATGCCAATTCCATTAAATGTTGTAAACAAAGTTGTTCCATTTGGAACTGTTTTAACATTACCAGCAACAGGTTCTGAAATGAATAGTGGAGCTGTAATTAGCTACGAACATGGCAAATTTGCAGTTATGTGCGAATTATCGTTTCCTAAATTTTCAATTCTCGACCCAACAATTACATTTACACTTCCCAAAATTCAAGTTGCAAATGGAATAGTTGACGCATTTATTCACACAACCGAACAATATTTAACGTATCCTGTTGATGCAAAAATTCAAGACCGCATAGCTGAAGGAATTCTTCTAACCTTGATTGAAATTGGTGAAACAACAATTTCGGAACCTGAAAATTACGATGCTCGCGCAAATCTTGTTTGGAGTGCAACTATGGCTTTAAATGGAGTAATTGGAACAGGAGTTCCACAAGATTGGACAACTCACATGATTGGACACGAACTTACAGCATTATTTGGAATTGACCACGGACAAACGTTGGCGATTGTTTTACCAGCTTTGCTCGACGTTAGACGTGATAAAAAGCATGCAAAACTACTTCAATATGCAGAACGTGTTTGGAATATTAAAAATGGAACTGACGACGAAAAAATTGATTTAGCAATTCAAAAAACAAAAGATTTTTTTGAAAGTCTTGGAGTAAAAACGAAACTTTCGCAATATGGAGTTACAGCCGATAAAATTTCTGTAATTGTTGACCAACTTAAAGCTCACGGCTTAACTGCACTTTCCGAAACTCGTGATTTATCGTTGGAAATAAGCAAGCAAATTCTTGAAAAGGCATTTTAGAGTTTAATCTTGGATTTTTAATGGAAAGAGTCTCAAATTTTGGGGTTCTTTTTAATAATTTGCTTATATCCGAATTCCCAAAATACAAACGTCGTCGATTTGAGGATTTTCTCCTTTCCACTCAGCGAATGTGTGATTTATTATATCTTTCTGTTCGTTCATGGGCAATTGGCAATTGTTGAGCAATAATTCTTTAAATTGATTGTATTTGAACTTTTTCCCATTTTTACCACCAAACTGGTCAGCATAACCATCAGAAAATAAATATATTATGTCACCATTCGAAAGTAAAACTTTTCTGGTTGTAAATGGTTTTATTTCTCCAAAATGAATTCCAATTGGCATTTTGTCGGCTTTGACTTCGTCAAGTTGAAAGTTAAAAGTTGAAAGTTCATCAAGTTTAGTATTTTCTTCATTTTTCACTATATAAAGCGGATTATTTGCTCCGGCAAAAAACAATTCGTTTGTTTCGGTATTCAACATACAAAAGCTAATATCCATTCCATCTTTTGCTTCATCGTTTTTGCCGGTTTGGTGAAGGGCTTTTATAATAGCTTCGCGTAGCTCGTCAAGGATTTCTGATGGGCTTTTTTCAGCACTTGCAATTTCGTCCAAAAAACTTATTCCTAGCATACTCATAAAAGCCCCAGGAACACCGTGTCCGGTGCAATCAGCTACCGCAAAGGCCATAATTTTCTTTTCTTCGAAATATTGTCCCCAGAAAAAATCTCCGCTTACGATGTCTTTAGGCTGATAATAAATGAAATGTGATTTGAAAAATTTTTCAAAAAAGTCGAATGGAGGCAAAACAGCATTTTGAATTCTTCTTGCATAATGAATGCTGTCGGTAATTTCTTTTTTTTGCTCATCGATTTGAATCATGGCTTTGTGCAACTGAACTTGCTGTTTGCTCGACTGTTTGAATGCTTTTACGAGTTCCTTTTGTTGTTCTTGGATTTCTTGTTCGGCTTTTTTTATGTAGCTTACATCTGAGCTTACAGTAACAATTTGAGAAATATTATTTTCCTCATCTAAAATTGGAGTTATTGCCATTTGAATCCAAATAGGATTTGTATCATACGTTTCGATGCTAGAAGTGAATGTATCCGATTTTTTTTCGTTTACACAAGCCTCAAATTTTCTGAAAATTTTCTGATTTAGTTGCTTGATATTTTCGAATTCACGATTAACAGAGCCATAAAATGCTTGATTTGCCCATTCAATTTTTCCATCAAGGTCGCAAATGACAATCAAATTGTTGGTTTCGCGGGCTACAACCGAAAGTTTTTCGAGCTCGGTGTTTGTATTTGACAACTTTTCGCTTTGTGCAAGGAGTTCCTCTTTTTGTTGTAATATCTCCTCGTTTTTCATCGAAAGTTCGCTATTTATATAATTTTTCTTTTGAATTTGCTTGTATAACATTCGCAGAATAACAAGAATAATAAGGGTTGCAAGAATAAACGTAATAATTAATAAGGTTTGATTTTTAACTATTTGCTCGTTTTTATCGTTTTCTAATTCTACTTGTTCTTTTTCTTTTTTTACGATGGCAAATTCCTTTTCTTTTTTTGCAGTTTCAAACTTAATTTGCAGTTCGTGTATGGTTTCTTGCTGTTTTTCGCTGAAAATTGAATCTTTTTTATCGATAAAGGTTCGATAATATTCGCAAGCCTGTTTATAATTTCCTTGTGCCTTACTGACTTCGGCAAACGATTCGAGGGCAAACAACACTTTTTCGACAGATTTAATTTTGAGTCCGATTTTATATCCTTTATTATAATGGAACAAGGCTTTTTCAAGATTGTTCATATTCTCGTATGTAAACCCCAAATTATTATGAGCCATGGCTGTATTGTTCAAATCGTTGTGTTTTTGAAAAATACTGAGTGCTTCTTTGTAGTTTTTTAATGCCTTATTGTAATCGTTTTTCTTGAAATACACATTTGCAATATTGTTATAACTCAATCCTATTCCAACGCTATCTTTGATTTGTTCCTTTATTCGCAGCGACATCAGATTATATTGTATAGTTTTATCATAATCTTGTAATTCGAAATACACATTTGCAATGTTGTTGTGTATTGCACTTAGCCCCGATGAGTCTTTGGCTTGAATATACAATTCAGCCGATTTTTTGAAATATTCGAGCGACTTTTCGTAATTTTTCCAATTTTGAAATACGTTTGCAATATTGTTTAACACATTTGCGGCTTGCGAAATATCGCCTTCTTCTTCGTATATATGTAAGGCTCGTTGATATAATTCGAGCGACTCGTCGTAATTTCCCATAAAATACTTACACGCCCCAATTACAACTAAGGAATTAGCCTTTTCGATTTTGAAACCGATTTTTTCAAAAAGATTGAATGCTTTTTGAGCATAATTCACAGCAAGCGTATAATCGTCGTTTTCTCTATTCAAAACGGCTAACAAATAATAGGCTTTAGCTTCTTCGTCGTATTGCGAATTTTTTTTTGCAAGAATCATCGCTTTTTCGGCATAAGCAATACACTCGTCATTTGGCAACATGTCGTAGCTTTCGGCAAGATTGTTATAAATAGCAGCTTTGTGAATATCTTTTGAATTCAGCAACACGAATTTCAAACTGTCGATATGATTATCTGCCACAAGTTTTGAGCAAATAACCGTCAATAGAAATAACAATATGTAATTGGATTTAGTCAAGATAATCGTTTTTTAAAAACAAAATTTTGTCGTTAATAATCATTTTTTCATCGACCAAATATTTTGGGTCAATCATAGGAGCTTTAACTCCTCCACGAAACTTTTTATCTCCTATAATAATCCGGGCTTCATCCCAAATATTATTTTTCAAAAATAAAGAAAAAAGCATTCCGCCTCCTTCTACAAAAATAGATTGAATATTTAATTCAACTAAATTATGTAAAATATTATTTAATAAATTATTATCAAATTTAATTTTAATGTATCTAAGATTCTTTGAATCGGGATTCTCCTTTTCGGTAAAAACAATGGTTTCTATCGAAGAGTCGAAAACATTAAGATTTTTAGGTAGTCGTAATGTTTTGTCCAGCACAATTCGAATTGGATTTTTTCCGTTCCATTCTCTCACATTTAGCATTGGATTATCTTTCATCGCCGTATTTGTACCAATCATAATCGCATCTTCTTCACTTCTCCATTTATGAACTAAGACTTTCGAATATTGATTGCTAATCCATTCTCCTTTGCCCGATTTATTATCTGAATCAATCAATCCATCAATGGTTTGAGCCCATTTTAGAATTATATATGGTCGCTTTTTACGATGAAAAGTAAAAAAACGTTTATTTAGTTCTTCGCCTTCATTTTCTAAAATACCCGAAACAATTTCAATTCCGGCATTTTTCATTCTATGAATACCTTTTCCTGCAACTTTTTCGTGAGGGTCGATGTTGCAAATTACAACCTTAGGAATGTTATAACTAACTATTAAATCGGCACAAGGCGGTGTTTTCCCATAATGCGAACACGGCTCTAGACTCACGTATAATGTTGATTCTTTGAGCAAGCTTTTATCTTTAACCGAGTTAATTGCATTTACTTCGGCATGCGGTTCTCCTGCCTTTTGATGCCAGCCTTCTCCAATTATTTTATCATGATGAACAATTACGGATCCAACCATCGGATTTGGAGAGGTGTTTCCTGCACCAAATTGAGCAAGTTCCAAACATCTTTTTATATATTTTTCGTAATCATTCATTCTTTTTGTACTTTTGAAATATGACGATAATTGAAACTATCAAAAAGCTAAAATCTGAACTTTCAGGTATTTATCCAAAAACCGAAATAGAAAGTTTCGTTTATATCATATTCGAACATTTGCTAAAATATTCAAAAATAGACATTCATACCAAACAAAACGAAGTTTTATCGAATGAAATTGATGAAAAAATTCAGGATTTTGTTTTTGACTTAAAAAAACATCGTCCAATTCAATATATAATTGGCAATGCTGAATTTTATGGATTGAACTTTTTAGTTAATCAGTCAGTGCTGATTCCCCGCCCCGAAACCGAAGAACTTGTAGAACTTGTTATTAGAGAAAATAAGCATCAAAATGTTAATATTTTAGATATTGGAACCGGAAGTGGTTGTATAGCTATTTCGCTTGTCAAAAATATAAATAAATCAATTGTTTTTGCTTACGATATTTCGACCGAAGCGATTGAAACGGCAAAGAAAAATGCTTCGTTAAATAATGTATGTGTTGAATTTAAACAAGTTGATATTCTAAATTTCGAACAACACATTTTTCCTGAGTTTGATATTATTGTGACCAATCCGCCATATGTTGGTATGAGCGAAAAACAGATGATGCAAAAAAATGTTTTAAACTACGAACCTCATCTTGCTCTTTTTATTTCTGACGAAAAACCTTTGATTTTTTACCATCGAATCGCCGATTTTGCACAGCAATACCTAAAAGCGAACGGGAAAATATATTTCGAAATAAACGAAAAATATGGAAACGAAACCAAAGATATGCTTGAAAATAAATTGTTTCGAAATGTTGAAATAGTGATTGACATAAATGGTAAAAATCGTTTTGTAAAAGCACAAAAATAAGCGATGGAAGATATTGTAAATCAGTATAATTACAAATCAGCTCTGCAAAAAATGATGAAGATTTGCAGTACTCAGGAAAAATGCAAACACGATATTTATACAAAACTTTTAAATTGGAAAGTTGCTGAAGATATTATTGAAAAAATTATCGAAAAACTTGTATCCGAAAATTTTATTGACGAAAGTCGCTACTCAAAAGCTTTTGTAAACGACAAATTCAAATTTAACAAATGGGGAAAAACTAAGATTCGATTTGAGTTGCGAAACAAACATATTTCCGAAGCAGATATTGAAAACGGACTTGAAATAATTTCAGAAGACGAATACTTTAAAACGGCGACCGAATTGCTCAAAGCAAAACTTAAATCCATAAAAAATAATACGACGTACGAGATTAAATCGAAACTAATAAGATACGGATATAGCAGAGGTTTTGAACAAGATTTGCTATATAAAATTGCAGACAGTATTCTTAAATGAAAATCTACTGTGCCTTAATAAATCGATATTGAAAAAAGGTTTTCTTTCTTTTTTTATTCCCTCAAAATGAACTAAGTTCTAATACTTTTATAGTTCGAGTAATTTAAAAACGACTTCAAAAAAGATTCAAAGAAAAATAATACATTTGTAATTCTCGTTGTTGATTTACAAATAGATGGTTTTTAAGGGGGAATTTATACTATTGTATTGAAAAAATAATGACAAACGAATACAACATACTAATCAATAAGTTAGATTCTTTTATAAAGAAATACTACAAAAATCAATTGATTCGTGGTGTGATATTTTCGTTAACGATTTATTTATTAAGCTATTTGTTTTTTTCTTTTGCCGAGTATTTTGGACATTTTTCGAGCTCCATTCGTACCCTAATTTTTTATGGTTTATTAGCAGTTTTTTTGCTTGTTTTTTACAAATACATTTTAATCCCGATTTTAAAATTATATAATATTGGAAACAGAATAAATCATGTTCAGGCATCTGAAATTATATCGAACCATTTTACCGAAATCAAAGATAAATTGCACAATGTTTTGGAATTAGCACTCATCGAAAACAACAATTATTTCTCAGCAGAATTGATTCAAGCTAGTATCGACCAAAAAATAACCGAGCTAAAACCAGTACCTTTTGTATCGGCAATAAATGCAAAGAACAATTATAAATATTTTCGATATTTTACGCTTTCACTACTATTTATCATATTGATTTATATTGTTTTTCCTCCTATTTTTACCGAAGGAAGCCAGCGATTGATTAATTACAATACCTATTACGAAAAAGAAGCTCCATTTAAATTTATTGTGCTAAACGATTCGCTGAAAGTTCGCAGAGGAAACGATTTTAAGCTGAACGTAAAACTCGAAGGAAATACAATTCCTAACAATGTTTCGATAAGCTATAAAGGTAATAACTTCTTTATGGAAAAAATTTCTAATATCGAATATTCGTACACGTTTAAAAGCATAAACAATCCGGTTTCGTTCAATTTTACATCAAACGATGTGATGTCGCAAGATTACAAAATTGAAATATTGTCGCCACCCATAATACTCGATTTTAAAATCGAAGCCGATATTCCAGAATATACAAAAGAAGAAAATAAGGTTTATAAAAATACAGGCGATATAGTTGTTCCATGTGGAACAAAATTAAAATGGACTTTTAATACTAACGATATCGACGATGTGAAAATAATTTTTAACGATTCGGTAAAATTCAATGCCAATAAAGATTCAAAACAATTTTCAATCGAAAAAAAATTAATGCAATCGGTAAATTACGAAATTGTAGCCTCGAACGGATTTTTTAAAAATGAGTCAATTTTACGATACACGGTGAATGTTATTCCCGATTTGTTTCCTACTATAAAAGCCTTGGGTGTAAACGATTCGATAAATCGCAAAGTTATGTATTTCAAGGGATTCGTAAACGACGATTATGGCTTGTCGGTTTTAAATTTTGTATATAAAAACCCGATTTCAGAAAAAATCGAAAAAATAAAAATTTCGATTAATACAAATATTGCTTCGCAAGAATTTTATTATGCATTCGATTTTTCGAAAGTCGAAACCGATGATAAACATTCAGCTGTTGAATATTATTTCGAAATTTGGGACAATGATCAAGTAAACGGAAACAAATCGTCGAAATCGAACATGTTTGAGTTTAATGTTCCGTCGGTTGACGAAATACGCAAAATAGAAGAAGAAGCTTCGAAAAATGTAGAATCCAAAATTTTGGAAAGTCAGAAATTGGCAAAAGATATTCAAAACGATATAAACAAACTTCGCGAACAGCTCATAAACAAGAACTTAACCGAATGGGAAAAGAATCGTAAGGTTGAAGAAATTGCCAAAAAGCAAGAAGACTTAATGAAACTTTTGAATCAAGTAAATCAAGATAATCAACTAAAAAACCAACTTAGCAATTCGCTCAGCGAACAAGAACAAGCCATGATTGAAAAGCAACAACAAATTCAAGATTTGCTCGAAAATATCATGACCGACGAAATGAAACAACTTCTTGAAGAATTCAATAAATTAATGGAAGAGTTTGATAAGGAGAAGTTTAACGAATTAAGTGAAGACATGAAAATGTCATACGAAGATTTATCAAAACAATTAGAGAGAGATCTCGAAATGCTCAAAAAAATGGAGCAAGAACAAAAAATTCAAAATAAGATTGATGATTTAAAAAAATTATCTGATGAACAAAAAAAATTAGCCGAAGAAACTGAAAAAGCAAAATCGAAAGAAGAAACCGAAAAACTTGCCGAAGACCAAAAAGAGTTGAATGATGAATTGAAAAAAATCGAAGAAGATTACAAAGAAATTCAAAAAGAAAATCAGGAACTTGACCAACCTAGCGATTTAAAATCGTTTGAAGAACAATTCAACGAGATAAAAAACGAAATGCAAGAAAGTCAAGAAAATTTGAGCAATAGTAAAAATAGCAAAGCATCGAAAAATCAGCAACAATCGTCTCAAAAAATGGAAGATTTAGCACAGCAGATGCAAAATATGATGCAACAAAATCAGTCGCAGCAACAATCTGAAAATATGGACGATTTGCGACAAATTATCGATAATTTAATTACTTTTTCTTTTGAACAAGAAGCTCTGATGTCGAAACTGAATAACATAAGTTTTAAAGATCCGAAATATAAAGAAATTATTACATCGCAATTAAGAATTTCTGATAATTTTGAAATCATAAAAGATTCATTAAATGCCCTAGCAATGCGAACTCCGCAAATAAGTGCGGTCATAAACAAAGAAGTGTTGGCAATCGAAATGAATCTAAATAAAACAAACACAAGTCTTGAAGAAAATCGAAAAAATGAATCGGCAACCCAGCAGCAATATGTAATGACATCGGCAAATAATCTTGCCTTGTTATTATCTGAAGTATTGAAACAAATGCAACAACAAGCTCAACAGCAAATGCAAGGAAGCGGTCAATGCTCAAAGCCAAAACCTGGTCAAATGCCCGGAATGAAACAGAGTCAGCAATCGCTAAAAACTCAGTTGGAGCAAATGATTGAGCAAATGAAAAAAGGTCAAGGACAAGGAAATAAAATGGATAAAAATGCGTTGAATAAGCAAATTGGAAAAATGTTATCGGAGCAAGAAAAATTTTCCAAAATGCTTAATGATATGAAATCAAAATCTGGAATTAGCCCCGATGCAGCCAAGAAACTTGATGAAATATCAAAGCTAAACGAACAAAATCAACGCGATTTGGTAAATAAAAATATCTCGCCGCAGCTATTGAAACGTCAAGAGCAAATTTTGACAAGATTGCTCGAAGCCGAAAATTCTGAGTACGAAAGAGAAATTGACAAAAAAAGAGAATCAAAAGAAGGTAAAAATGAAAAAATTAGCAACCCAAGTCAATTTTTTCAGTATAATAGTTTAAATTTGAAGTTTAATGACTTGCTAAATTCTTCGCAAATTGAATTAAACAAGTATTATCAGGATAAATATCAACAATATATTGGTAATTTAAATGATGAGTAATAACAACGAAATAAGAGCAATGGTGATGAATAAGAAAATTACAATCGACTCAAAAATTGAAAATATATCTATTATCGAAAAATTAATAGATGATATTTCAGCAGATTATAGTTTAAGTTCAGAAGTATATGGAAATGTACTAGTCTCTGTAATAGAGGTTGTTAGCAATGCAATCTTGCATGGCAATAAACTTGATGCGAAAAAGAAAGTTAATATAGATATATCAATTGAAAGCAGAGTCTTGGAATTTACAGTTCAAGATGAAGGTCCTGGCTTTGATTTTACGAATGTTCCTGACCCCACTTTACCCGAAAATATCGAAAAACCTCACGGTCGAGGCATCTTTCTTATGAATAATTTAGCTGATGAAGTTTCGTTTAAGAACAATGGTTCAACAACCATTCTTAAATTCAATTTAAAGTAGGCGTAACGTGGCAATCTCATATTTTTTTGAGGATATTCCTTCCCTAAAATTCAAAAAAAATCAACTAAAGTCTTGGCTGCGAACTATCGCCGAAAAGGAATGCAAATCGATTCAAAATTTGAATTATATATTTTGTTCCGATGAGTATATCTTAAAAATTAATAAACAATATCTTAATCACAATTATTTTACCGATATAATTACCTTCGATTACAGCATCAAAAGCCAGATTAGTGGAGATATATTTATCAGTATTGATACTGTAAAGACGAATTCAAAAAAATTTAATACGCGTTTTATAGAGGAATTTTATCGAGTAACTTTTCATGGTTTATTGCATACAATTGGGTACAATGATAAAAGCAAATCTGATAAGGAGATAATGCAAGCTAAAGAGAATGAATACCTTAATTACTTTAAAATTCAATAAAACATGACAGAATACGATGTAATTGTGGTGGGTGCAGGTCATGCCGGCTGTGAAGCAGCAGCAGCAGCGGCAAATATGGGGGCTAACGTACTTCTGGTAACTATGGATATGACAAAATTTGGTCAAATGTCTTGCAATCCAGCCATTGGTGGAGTAGCTAAGGGTCAGATAGTTAGAGAGATAGATGCGATGGGAGGATTATTGGGAATTGTAACCGACGCCACTCTTATACAATTTAGAATGCTTAATAAGTCAAAGGGACCTGCTATGTGGAGTCCGAGAGCACAAAACGATAGGGCTTTATTTTCGATTAAGTGGAGAGAGTTGCTTGAAGCAATCCCAAATCTTGATTTTTGGCAAGATGTTGTTTCATCATTGATTATTGAAAATGAGAAAGTTATAGGAGTTAAAACGATTTCAGGATTAGAAATAAAATCAAAAACGGTAATTTTAACTAACGGAACTTTTTTAAATGGATTGATTCACATCGGAAAAAATCAATATACCGGAGGACGAACAGGTGAATTAACATCGTTAAATCTTACCGAGCAGATTAATTCTTTTGGAATTAAATCAGGACGAATGAAAACAGGAACTCCTGCAAGAATTGATGGAAGAACAATTGATTTTTCAAAAGTGAGCGAACAACTTGGAGATGATTTCATCTCTGGATTTTCTTTTTTGCCCAACACGGTTAGTATCAAAAAGCAAATGAGTTGTTATATTACCTATACGAATACAAAAGTTCATGAAATTTTGCAAACAGGTTTTGACTCATCACCATTATTTACTGGAACAATAAAAGGAATAGGACCAAGATATTGTCCAAGCATTGAAGATAAAATCGTTACTTTTTCTGATAAAGTAAGCCATCAATTATTTCTTGAACCAGAAGGTTTTAATACAAACGAATACTATATAAATGGATTTTCCTCATCTTTACCACTTGAGGTTCAATATAAAGCAATGAAACAAATTGCTGGACTAGAAAATGTTAAAATTTTTCGTCCTGGTTATGCAATTGAATACGATTATTTTGACCCAACCCAGCTTAAATATACATTAGAAACAAAAGCAATTACGAATCTTTATTTTGCAGGTCAAATTAATGGAACTACAGGATATGAAGAAGCTGCCGCACAAGGACTTATTGCAGGAATAAATGCTGTTCAAAAAGTTAATAATAAACCCGATTTCGTTTTGAATCGTGATGATGCGTATATCGGCGTTTTAATTGACGATTTAGTAAATAAAGGCGTAAATGAACCATACAGAATGTTTACATCTCGAGCTGAATATAGAATTTTATTACGTCAGGATAATGCCGACATGCGACTTACTCAAATTTCTTTTGACCTTGGTTTAGCAAAAGAGAGTAGATTGAATTTAATGAAAGAAAAATACAGTCAGCAAAAGGAAGTTGTTAATTATTTAACAGAAACAAGTATTAAGGCAGACAAAATCAACAAATTACTCGAAGATAAGCAAACTTCTCTGCTTAAGCAAACCACTAAATTGATAAATATTCTATCTCGACCTCAAATAAATATTTTTGACTTAATTTTAATTGATTCAAATATCGAATCGATAATCTTCAATAAAGAATTATCACAAGAAATACTTGAGTCGGCCGAAATAGAAATAAAATATTCGGGCTACATAAAAAAAGAGCAAGAATTAGCCGATAAATTGAAGCGTTTGGACTATGTAAAAATTCCAGAAAGCATTGATTATACCATATTTAATTCAATCTCGACAGAGGGAAGACAAAAATTAAATAGAACAAGGCCTAAAACGATTGGGCAAGCATCACGAATAAGTGGAGTCTCCCCATCTGACATTAACGTGTTATTAGTATATTTAAAAAGATAATTGTTTCACGTGGAACATTGAAGTTTCCAAAAACGATAAACCGCAATAATTACTTAAAAATGACATATGATTAAAGAATACAAAGGTATAATTGCGGATGTATTTACATCAGAATTTTATAAGGGTGTTGTTTTTGTTGAAAATAGTGTAATAAAAAAAATTGTAAGACAGGAGCATAATTGTGATAATTATATTCTTCCCGGACTAGTTGACTCACATGTTCACATTGAAAGTTCAATGTCAACGCCATCGGCATTTGCAAAAGAAGCAGTAAAGCATGGAACCGTTGCAGCTGTGTGCGACCCTCATGAGATTGCAAATGTATTGGGAGTCGAAGGCATTAATTATATGATTTCAAATGGGAATAAAACCCCTTTTAAATTCTTTTTTGGAGCACCATCATGTGTTCCTGCTACCGATTTCGAAACATCGGGGGCAATATTAGATTCTGTAGAAGTAGATAAGCTTCTACAACGAAATGACATTTATTTTTTGTCAGAAATGATGAATTATCCAGGTGTAATTTATGAAAACCCTGACGTGATGAATAAATTATCAAGTGCGAAGAAATATAAAAAAAGAATCGATGGACACGCCCCTTCTTTGTCGGGTGAAAATTTAAAAAAATATATAGAGGAGGGAATCACATCCGATCATGAGTGTTCAACTATAAATGAAGCAATCGAAAAAATAAAACTAGGAGTTAAAATTCAAATCCGTGAAGGAAGTGCAGCTAAAAATTTCGCTAACTTATATACATTAATTACTACACATAATGAATCGGTTATGTTGTGTACTGACGATTCACACCCAGAAGAGCTTTTAAAATGGCATATCAATAAATTTTTTGTCTTGGGAAAAAAGCAAGGAATATCTTTTTTTGACATATTAAAGGTGGCAACATTAAATCCTGTTTTGCATTATAATTTGAACGTGGGACTACTTCGAGAGGGCGATAAGGCAGATTTTATTATAATTGATAACCCCGAGAATTTTAAGATTATTTATACGGTAATAAACGGAGTTGAAGTTTTTGCGAACAATAAAACAAATTTTAGAATCTCAAAATCGACACCATTAAATAATTTTAATGCTAGAAAAATTATTCAACAGGAGATTCAAATTTTAGAAGAAAAACCATATAATTATGTAATTGAAGTCATTGATGGAGAGTTAATAACGAAGGTTAAGAAAGTTTCTGTTCCACAAGAGTTAAATGATTTTAAATCACTAAATATTAACAAAATTGTTGTGTTGAACCGATATGTTAATTCAGCACCATCGGTCGGACTTATTTATAATTTTAATATTACTAATGGAGCAATTGCGTCAAGTGTGGCACATGATAGTCATAATATTGTTGCAGTTGGGTCTGATGATAAATTAATTGTAAAGGCGATTAATAAATTAATTGACAATAAAGGAGGAATTGTTGTTTGCAGTGGAGATACATTAATTGACATGCCACTTGAGATAGGGGGAATAATGACCGAATCAGAAATGTCCGAAACGGCGGCTAAATATTTAAAGATGGTAGAAGCAGTGAAGGAATTAAAATGCAATTTAACTTCTCCGTTTATGACCTTATCGTTTATGTCCTTGCCAGTAATTCCTGAAATAAAAATTACCGATAAAGGATTATTCGATGTGTTAAACTTCAAGTTCATATAAACTATTTTATAATATTGTTATAATGAAAAATAAATAATGAATATAAAAGATTCAAAATTGCCCCAAAAGAAAATAGTTAATGATCCCGTTTATGGTTTTATAGATATTCCGAATGGTTTAATATATGATATAGTAGAACATCCTTATTTTCAACGATTAAGAAGAGTTAAACAACTAGGCTTAACCTATTTAGTTTATCCGGGAGCCATTCACAAGCGTTTTCAACATGCACTTGGAGCAATGCATTTAATGAATTCTGCAATAGAGGTGTTGAGAAATAAAGGGCATAAAATTACCGAAGAAGAATCAACAGCCGTTCTAATTGCAATTCTTTTGCATGATATTGGACATGGCCCATTCTCACATGGATTAGAAAAAACGATTGTCCATGGAATTAATCACGAAGAAATATCGCTCATATTCATGAATAAACTAAATGAAGAATTTGAAGGGAAAATTTCACTAGCCATACAAATTTTTCAAAATAAATATAAAAAAACATTTTTACACCAATTAGTTTCGAGCCAATTAGATGTTGATCGACTTGATTATCTCCGCAGAGATAGCTATTTTTCAGGAGTAACCGAAGGTGCTATAGGTTCTGATAGAATTATTAAAATGTTAAATGTTGTGAATGATAATTTAGTTATCGAAGCTAAAGGGATTTATTCGATAGAAAAATTCTTGATTTCTAGACGATTTATGTATTGGCAGGTTTATTTACATAAAACAGTTATAGCTGCTGAACAAATGCTAGTTAAGATTTTAGAAAGAGCAAAATATTTATCAAACAATAATATTGATTTATTTGCAACACCAGCTTTGAAATATTTTTTATACAACAAAATAGACAAAGAAAACTTCGCAAATTCAAAAAGTCTTGAAAAGTCATCATTGGATTTTTTTGCAGAACTTGATGATTATGATATCATTTCGTCATTAAAAGCATGGACATATTCTGATGATAAGCCATTGTCAATGCTATGTAAATTATTTTTAAACAGAAAGTTGCTAAAAATTAAAATTCAAAAGCAACCTTTCGACGAAAACGTAATCTTAGAAGTGAAAAATGATGTACAGAATAATTTATTATTAAACGACTCAGAGCTAAAATATTTTGTTTTTAGTGGAGAAATTATCAGCAATACATACAGTATTGATGACGATAAAATAAATATTCTGTACAAAGATGGAACTTTGCTTGATATTGCTGAGGCTTCTGATGTGTTGAATGTTTCTGTTTTATCAAAAATTGTTAAAAAAAATTATCTTTGTTATTACAAAATATAGAGTAAAAAATAAATGAATTTTACGGCACAACAAATTGCTGATTATTTGAATGGTAAGGTAGATGGAGACGCAAATATTTCAGTAAGTTCTATTTCCAAAATTGAAGAAGGAAAATCAGGAACACTATCGTTTTTGGCAAACCCACAATATTTGAAATATATTTATGAAACCGAGGCATCAATTGTTTTGGTAAATAATGAATTTATTGCCGAAAAACCCATAAAATCAACATTGATTAGAGTCCCAGATGCTTATCAGGCATTGGCATCTTTACTTAAGCTATACGAAGAAAGTGTACTCCAAGAAAAAGTTGGAGTTGAGCCAAATACTTTTATAGATACTACTGCAACGATAGGCGAAAATTTGTATTTAGGAGGCTTCTCTTATATATCAAAAAATGTAAAAATTGGAAAAAATGTAAAAATTTATCCTCAAGTTTACATTGGAGATAATGCCGAAATTAAGGATAATACAATTATTTATTCAGGTGTAAAAATCTATAGAGATTGCAACATCGGAAAAAATTGCATACTTCACGCAGGAGTAGTTATTGGCGGCGATGGCTTTGGCTTTGCTCCCGGAGCAGAAAACAATTATAAGAAAGTTCCACAAATTGGAAATGTTATTTTAGAAGATGATGTTGAGGTTGGAGCAAATTCTACGATTGATAGAGCAACCATTGGTTCGACATTAATAAAACGAGGAGTTAAAATTGATAATCTAGTTCAAATTGCTCATAATGTAGAGATTGGTGAAAATACTGTTGTTGCGGCACAAACAGGATTATCAGGTTCTACAAAAATCGGAAACAGATGTATGATTGGTGGGCAAGTCGGAATTATAGGACATATTACAATCGCCGACGAAGTTAAAATTGCAGCTCAATCAGGGGTTGGAGCAAGCATTAAAAATATTGGAGAAATCGTTCAGGGGTCGCCGGCATATAATATTAAGGATTATCAAAAGTCTTATGTAATTTATAAGAAGCTTCCTGCTTTAAAAACAAAAATCGACGAATTAGAAAAAGAGATTAACAAACTTAAAACGCATTTACATCAATAATAATAAGGGTATTAGAATCTTTTAAAGATTATTTTTTTAATTTTACGACCCTTAAGATAAAAAATAGTGAATTATGTCAGACAAACAAAAAACAATCCAAAAGGAAATAAAAATCAGCGGAAAGGGATTGCATTCAGGAAAACAAGTTGAGCTTACGTTTAAACCAGCTCCTGAAAATCATGGGTATAAATTTAGAAGAGTTGATATTGAAGGTCAGCCGATTGTAAACGCATTGTTGGAAAATGTTGTTGACACGTCTCGTGGAACTACGATTGAAGAAAAGGGTGCGAAAGTTATCACTGTTGAACATGTTTTAGCGGCTATTTATGGACTCGAAATCGATAATATTTTAATAGAACTCAACAACGAAGAAGTTCCTATTATGGACGGTAGTTCTAAACTTTTTGTCGAAAAGTTATTAGAAGCTGGAATAACTGAGCAAAACGAAGATAAAAAGTATTATACGATTAAGAATAATGTAATTTATACCGATGAAAATAATGATGCTGAGATTGTTATTATTCCGGACTCAAAATTAAATGTCAATGTTGTTATCGAATATGATTCAGAAATAGTATTATCACAACATGCTTATTTATCGAAACTATCTGACTTTAAAAATGAAATTGCAAATTGCAGAACATTTGTTTTATTGAGTGAATTAGAGATTTTACTTAAAAATAATTTAATCAAAGGTGGCGATCTTAGCAATGCTGTAGTAATTCTAGACAAACAAGTTAACCAAGAAGAGTTGGATAGAATTGCTAAATTATTTGGTGAAAGAACCAAAAAACTCGAAGACATCAAAAACGGAATTTTAAACGATTCACAATTAAATTATCCAAACGAACCAGCAAGACATAAAATCCTAGATATTCTAGGCGACTTAGCTTTACTTGGACAACCCATAAAAGGTAGAATAATTGCAAAGAAAACAGGACATAATTCTAATGTCCAGATTGGAAAAAAACTTCGCGAAGTTATCAAAAAAGAAAATTTGAAAACCAATGCTCCTTTCTACGATATAAATATTCCTCCAATAATGGATATTACTCAAATCAAAAAATTATTGCCACATCGATATCCCTTTCTTTTGGTCGATAAAATTATTGAAATGACAGATACTACTGTAATAGGAGTAAAAAATGTTACAGGAAACGAAGAATTTTTTAATGGACACTTTCCAAAAGAACCCGTTATGCCAGGAGTTTTACAAATTGAAGCAATGGCTCAGGTTGGCGGAATACTCGTGTTAAGCACTGTTCCTGACCCTGAAAATTATACAACATTGTTTTTAAAAATTGACGGCGTAAGATTTAAAAGAAAAGTTGTTCCTGGCGATACGCTTGTTTTTAAACTTGAATTTATTTCGCCTTTACGTCGTGGCTTGGCTAATATGAGAGGGCAGGCATTTGTTGGCGACTCTCTTGTTGCTGAAGGAGAACTATTAGCTCAAATCTCAAAAAATATTTAAAATGAAGCAACCCTTAGCTTATATTCATCCGGAAGCAAAACTTGCAAATAATGTTGTGGTTGAACCCTTTGTAACAATTGACAAAAATGTTGTAATCGGCGAAGGAACTTGGATTGGTCCAAATGTTTCGATTATGGAAGGAGTTCGAATAGGAAAGAATTGTAAAATATTTCCAGGAGCTGTAATAGGAGCAATTCCACAAGATTTAAAATTTGATGGTGAAGAAACAATAGTTGAAATAGGAGACAATACCATAATTCGCGAATCGGTAACCATAAATAGAGGGACTAAAGCTTCGTTTAAAACAAAGGTTGGAAGTAATTGTTTATTAATGGCTTATGTTCACATAGCTCACGATTGCGTCATAGGGAACAATTGTGTACTTGCAAATGTAGCAACTTTAGGTGGTCACGTTGTGATTGATGATTGGGCTATCATTGGAGGATTGTCAGCAATTCACCAGTTTGTTCATATTGGAGAACACAGTTTTATTTCAGGAGGTTCATTAGTAAGAAAAGATGTCCCGCCTTATGTAAAAGCTGCTCGAGAACCATTGTCGTATGTTGGTGTTAATTCTGTCGGTTTAAGACGACGAGGTTTGTCAAATGAAGTGATAGCCGAAATACAAGAAATATATAGAATCCTTTATTTAAAAGGAAATAATAATACAAAAGCTCTTGAATTTATCGAAACTCACTTAAAAGCATCTCCCGAACGAGACGAAATTATTCAATTTATACGAAATTCTAGCAGAGGTATTATGAAAGGATATTTTCCTGAAAATGGAAGTACAAATATTGAAGATTAATGCAAGAGCTTATTTTTTTGTTTTTTATTCTTCTAATATATTGTATATAAATTGATTCACGAATTTTCGGGCTACGATATTTATATCAAAATTTTCTTGAATATATTTTTGTGCATTTACTCCAATTTTTGATCTTAATTCGCTATTTGAAATCAAATCGTTTATTTGCAGAATCATTTCAAATTCATTTTTAAAAATGAACCCATCAACTCCGTTTTTAACGATGTAATTATCTATTCCATCAAGACTTCTGACAACCGAGGGAATTCCACAGGCCATGGCTTCGAGCAAGACATTTGGAGTCCCTTCCTGATTCGAATTATGAAGAAAAATATCGGCACATTGTAAATATTCAGCAATATTTTCTTTTGGACCAAGGAAACAGATCTTATCACCAAGCTTTTCTTTTCCAAGATTATACAATTCGGTCATTTCAGCTTGAATATCTTTGGAAAAGTAATCCTCTGTATCTTCAAAATGACCAATAATTAGATATTGAAAATCTTGATTTAACGATTGTAGTGTTTCAAAAATTTCACGGTAGCCTTTTCGTTGGATTAACATACCGATAGAAATAATTATTGTTTTATCTGGCGAAATACGTAATCTGTTTTTTAGGTTCTTTTTATTATTTAAATTAATGTCGTTAAATAAATTAATATCAACACCTTGTGCCGATTTAAAAATCATACGATTCTGACCAAAAAATTCGATATATATATTCGAAAAAGAAGGATTAATTGCAAAATAACCATTGATACGAGTGTAAACAAATTTTCGATATATTTTCGATATATAATTTACATTTAATAAAAAATTAAAATCGTCGTAATTAATTAATGTAGAGCGAAATATAATTTTTTTACCGAATAGTTTTGCCAGAATAATAAGCAGCCGATGACTCATTACGCTTCCATAAATAATAACTAAGTCGTGCTTCAAAATATTAGAAATAAAGTATGGCAAAGCAATAAATCTCGAATAAATTTTTTGAAAAACAGTTTGATTAAAATAAGGAATTCTAACAATGTCAATATCTTCAATGGTTTCTTTAGAATGAAGAATCCTATTTTTATTCAGTGTAAGTAGGGTTGTTTTAAATCCTAAATTTTGAATTGCGTTTGCGAAATTAAAAGCACTTTTTCCATCTCCGGCACTTCTTGGAACGGTTGCTGAAACATAAAACAATATTTTTTTTTGCTTTTGCAAGTTGATTAGATTTCTACAAATTTACAAAAATGAACCGAATTAGTTTAGTTTTAAAAATCCCCCTTCAATTTTAAAAATCCCATATAAAAATTTTGGCGAGCAATTTTTCCTAAAGCATTCGGAAATTCGCCGGAAAAAACTTGAGCAATTACTGATAATTCGAGATTTTCTTTTAATGAATACGAAAGTGTTGGTCCAGCATAAAAACCCAAAATTTCGGGCATAACCATAGTTGCAAAAGAAGCGTTTAACAAAGGTGAAAATTTGTAAGAATATTGAGCCATAAAATTATATCTCGTTACCGAAAGATTTTTAACAGAAGACGGAGCTGAATAAAAATCTAAAAATCCAGAACTCGAAATTTTTGGAAAATTTCCATACATTGCTTCAACCATTAACATTGATTCGTTTTTGAATGAATAATCAGCTGAAATTGAAATAATTCCCAATCCAAGAGTGTCGGTTAAATTATCCAAAGGTTGAAAAAATGAAGCTTCGCCACGCAAACTAACATTTTTAATTGCTCCCGACCAACCAAAGCCAACACAAGCATCTTCTTGATTTAAAACTCCGCCCATAAATTGGAAATCGGTTTTCCATTTGTTGAAACGATACAAAAGTGCCGAAGTTATTTTTTCGTTTGCATCAATTTTTGTAGTAAAATCAATGGTTGTGGTCGATGTTGGATAATATTGAATTCGCAATGCATCGCTTCCAGGTTTTTCGGTATAATCGAAATCAAAAAACGAAGAACTATTAAAAATATCGTTTGGGTTCCACGCAAAAGTTTGTCCCCAATTTATGCGTTGGCGACCAAGTTTTATATCAATTTTTTCTTGCGAATATTGAACCCAAGCTCGGTCAATGGATGTGTTTAATAAAAATGAATTTCCTTTTAATAAATTCCACGATAAATCAACAATTCCATTGTCAACACTCACATTTTGAGCATAAAACGGATTTAATTGTATGGATTGTCCCCACATAAAACGATTTCGAAATTCGAGATTTGCCGTAATTTTTTCATTCGGATAATATTTTATGTTCACACGATTATGCAATAAATTATCGTTAATCCAATAGTTTTGAACGCTATCGAACATAACCGATTGCATATCTGTTAAATATGATTGAATATCGAGCTTTTTTTCTTGTGCTTTTAGCGAAAAACTCAACGAAATCAATAAAATGAAAAATATGAACTTATTTTCTTTCATCGCTAATTACTTTTCCATCTTCAACCGTTATAACTCTGCGAGCTTTTTTCATAACTCTTGCATCGTGTGTAGAAAAAATGAATGTTATGTTTTCTTCACGGTTAAGTTTTTCCATAATTTCTAAAAGCGTTTCTGTCGATTTTGAGTCGAGGTTTGCAGTAGGTTCATCGGCCAAAATAAATTTTGGTTTCGAAGCCAAAGCTCTTGCCACAGCAACTCGTTGTTGTTGACCGCCCGAAAGTTTGTTTGGACGTGAATTAATTCTATCTCCTAAACCAACAGCTTCCAACATTTCTTTAATTCTTGCTTTGCGTTCTTCTTTCGGTTTTCCTTGCAAATGCATAATAAATTCGACATTTTCGCCAGCGGTTAAAACTGGAATTAAATTGTATGATTGAAACACAAAACCAATATTTTTCATTCTAAAATCAATCATTTTTGAAGCCGATAAAGTTTTTATATCGGTATCGGCAATAATTATTTCGCCCGAAGTTGGTTTATCTAAACCTCCAATCATATTTAATAATGTGGTTTTTCCTGAACCCGAAGGTCCAACAATCGCAGCAAATTCGCCTTGTTCGAAAGTCAAATCAATTCCATCAACTGCGTGAACAGGAACTGTTTTTTCGTCGTAGATTTTGTGCAAATTTTTAATTTCAATTACTTTCATATTTTCAATATTTTAACTTTTCATTTCAATCTCCCTAACCCTCTTCGCCAAGAGGGAATTAGATTTCGATTTCAATTTTTATTTTTTCAAATTTCTAACTTCAAATTTCCAACTTCTGAATTCTGTCTCCTGTATTCTGAATTCTTTCCTAAATTTCCGTTCTAACTGCTTCGGCAGGGTTTAATTTCAAAGCTTTTCTAGCAGGATAAAGCGATGCAATAATTCCTGTTAAAATAACCATAATTACAGTATTTATATAATAATCAAAGCCAATTGATGGATAAATTATCGAAGCATATCCAATATTGTTCAAACCTTCTGCATAAATTGATAAATCAATTCCAGTTTTTCCAAAGAAATTAATAATTCCTGCACCCAAAATCATTCCAACAACTCCGCCTGTGAGCGAAAGATATACGGTTTCTAACATAATCATTTTAAAAACTCGCATTCGGTTCATTCCAATTGCCATCAACATTCCAATTTCTTTAACTCGCTCAAGAACAACCATTAACATTGTGTTTACAATTCCAAACCCCAAAGCAAACAGAATTATTATCATAAAAATGTATAGCGAAAAATTCAACATTTCGGCAACCATTCCAACTTCGGGCTGAATTTCTTTCCAAGTCATCACATTTAGTGATTTGAATTTGCTTTTTAGTTGTGTTGCAACTTCGTCAGATTTTTGATTTTCTTTAAGTAAAATGGCTATTTCGTGAGCTTTTGTTGCATCTAAATTTATGATATTTGCAATGTCTTGATATTTTACAAAAACTGTCATTTCGTCGAAAGCAGAATTGCTTGTTTTGAAAATTCCAACCACTTTAAATGCCGAATTCACCATTGTTCCGTCTAAAGATTGAACAGTTAACACAATTTTTGATTTCAATTTAACTTTCAGCTTTTCGGCTAATTTTGAACTAATTACGATTTGATTTTTACTTTTTGCTTTAAAATAAGTTCCTAAACTATCTGCAATTTTTTCGGATATTTTGGTAACATTTTTTTCAATGTCGGGTTCAATTCCATAAAGCATAACTCCTGCTCCCGAAGCTGAAGTGTTTGCCATTGCTGTGATTTTTATTCTTTTTGAAGCAGATTTTACATTCGGATTTTGTTTCACAACTTCTAAAATACTATCTGCATTTTCTATGAAATAATAACTTTCTTTATTTTCGAGATATTTTGAGTTATGAATTTGAATATTAGAACTTTCGAGTTCAATTGCCGATGCAATTCTACTATCGAACATTCCGTTTGTCATTGCAGCTGAAAAAACTCCCGCCATAACTCCAAATGCAATTGCGGTGATTATTACCAAACTACGAAGTTTGTTTCGCCATATATTTTTCCAAGAAATACTATTAATCATAAAGTTAAAAGTTTATAAAGTCCATAAAGTTAAATATTTTTAAGGTTTTGTTTTCAATTTTAATGTTTTTCAATCTCCCTAACCCTCTTCGCCAAGAGGGAATTAGATTTCATTTTCAATTTAATATTTTTCTAATTTCTAAAGTCTAACTTCTAATTTCCAACTTCTGAATTCAGAATTCTGTCTCCTGATTTCTTTCCCCAACTTTATAAACTTTAAAACTTTACAAACTTTCAACTAACCCCGTAAAGCTTTCATTGTATTTATTCCCAAAATTTTTATCAAAGGATAAATTATGGCTAATAATATCACGAAAGTGACTGAAATACTTTGTTTTACAAAATAATCGACTTGCCAAGCAAAAGGCATAACTGCTTCCATTCCATAACTTTCCATCATATCGGCCATTTCGCCTGTGAGTTCAATTGGGTTTACAACATAGAAGCGAATTATTGGCAAACTCAATAAAATTCCTGCCAAAATTCCGATAAATGCAAGAATTAAAAGTTCGATGAAAACGATGACAACTAATTTTCGTTTTTGCATTCCAAGTGCAACCATTACTCCAAATTCTTTTTGACGTTCGGCAGTCATCATTAAAACAGTTCCAAAAACTCCAAATCCAACAATTAAATATAAAATCCAAAGCATAATTAATCCGCTATAATTATCACTTTCAATTTGTTGCACCAATTCTTTCAGCATTTCTTTCCAAGTCATAATTTCATATTTATCGGAATTCATAAAACTCGAAATTTGAGTTTTCACTTCATCCATATTTGATGAATTATCGATGTTTATAGAAATTGAAGTCAATAAATTTTCAGCCGAATAAAATTCCTGACAAGCTTGTAATGGCATATAAATCATTTGATTATCTAATTCGGGATTTGGAATTTTCACAATTCCTAAAATTGGAAAAACTCCTGCTGCACTTACGCCTTGAAATCCTTGTCCCATAAGCACAAGCGTGTCGCCAACTTGCAATTTCAAAAAAGTTGCTAAACGGTCGCCAACCAAAACGCCTTTATCGGAATTTTTGAAATAATTGCTTTCAATTTTTGATGCTTTTAAAATTTGTTTCAAATATTTTTTAGTGGCTTCTTCGCCAATCGATTTTGTCAAACGTTTTTCTGCATCAATTTCGCTCACAAACGAAGTTCTACGGCTTTCTTCAATAGTTTTTAAAATATTTTGTGGAATTCCATTTTTTGAAAGTTTTTCGAAAATTGATTTTGTAATTCGAAATTTTACAATTTTCTCACTTAATTTGTTCATTTGGTTTTCTTTTTCGGCATCAATTCCGGTAACCAAAGCAACTTTTGTTTGTAAACCTGCCGACGCTAATGCAAAACTTTCGAAATGTGGAACAAGCATTGTAACGTGTTCATTTTCTGAAATTTTGTTCAATAATTTCTCGTCGTTTTCGAACAAATATTCAAGAGTTTTGTCTTTCCAAAATCCTTTTGCGTGAATTTGAATAAAACCGGTGTAGGTTTTCACAATACTATCGGTCATATTTTGGTAAGCACCAAGCTGTTGACTTCGCATTATTAATGCAAAAAATATTGCAAACATAATTGACGAAGCGGTTATAATTGTTCGTCGTTTATTTCGCCAAATGTTTCGCCAAGCTAAACGTAAGTTTATAAAGTTCATTTTTGGTTTATGAGTTTATAGGTTGATAAGTTGAAATGTTGAATTGATTTTTTAACTTTTCACTTTTAGTTCTTCTCTTTCTATCTCACACTTTTCATTTTTTGTTGTGAGAAAAAACTATCTTCAATTTGAACATTAAAATCAACAGCATCAATAGTTACAATAGTTCTATTTCCTTTGTTATCTTCGGGAATTATTTCAAATTTTGTAGGAATTTCGCGGTCGTCCATTTTTTTAATTTCTGATGCAATTTCGGTTTTTATAAGTTCATTATCTTCATCAAAATATTGAGTTTTTAGTTGAAGATATGTGTCTTTTGTAATCCAAATCATAATGCTTCCCCAAACCACAGCTGCGTTTTCTTTTGCTTTTAGTTTGATTTTGTAACACGATTTTCCAGCAACGGTTTCGGTTCCAACCAAAGTTGGTTCGTAATCAACTACAATGGAAGTTTCTTTCATCACATCATCATTCGTGAAATCAGAACCCATCCAACCTTGCGACATCATTGATGATGGAAGTTTTATCATTCTTGCAATAGTTGGGTTCCAACTCCATAAATCGTTTTTAAGTTTCAAAAAAGTTTGACCTTTTTCTTTTGCAGGTGCGGTAACCAAAGTCATCGAATATTCTAAACCTTTTCCCCACGATTTGAACGAAACCGAACGCTCATAAGTTGGACGAACAATTTTCATTGTCATTGACATTATGCTACTTTCGCCACGAGCTTTATCTTCCGATTTTTTTATGATTTCTGTTGCAGTTTGTGCTTGTGTTACAATTGCTAATGCAATGAAAATGAATGTTAATGTTAAATTTTTCATATTTTAATTTTTATCGGACAAGAATGTCCGAGTTACTTTATTCAATCTCCCTAACCCTCTTCTCCAAGAGGGAATTTGATTTGTATTTCAATCTTCAAATCTTTTAATCTTCCAATCGAACTTTACTTTGGTAATTTTCCGAAAAAACTCATAATATTTCGATGAAATTTATGAATGTGAACAGGATTTGCAAACATAAAAATGCAAGATTTATGAATTAAATTCACATTGTTTTCTTTTGCAATTTTCTCGGTTTCAGCTGTGTGCGACATTTGTTGAACCCAAATATGTTTCAATCCTTTTCGGCTTGCTTGAGTTAAAATTTCGTTGGTTTGAGTTTTTTGAGTTAACAGATACAATTTTTCAAAATCCGAAGGAATTTCATCAACCGATTTGTAACATTTTACTCCATCAATTTCAGTTGCTGTGCGATGAATTGGACAAATTTCAAATCCTTTTTCACGCAATTCTTTAAAAATTACATATCCAAATTTATTTTTATTGGTTGAAACACCAACCATTGCAAACTTTTTTGCATTCAAAAAATCGTTTATGCTTTCTCTTTTTGTCATATTAGTTTAAAGTTTAGAATGTAAATAGAATTTAGAGGTATAAGTAAAAGAAATTGTTTCTTAATTTATTTCCGCATAACCTTATTTCCATTTTTCCTATTTTTTTATTTACAATATCTTTCAATTGTTTCTTCTTTCATTTTTTTCAAAAATAATATCCTAAAATACAATTGCAATATGTTTTTTAGCAGAATTAAAGCAAATTTATAAATTGGGATTTCAAAGGTTCAAAATCAATATCAAGATTTGATGTTTCTAGTTCTGTAATTTTCTTTATATTATTGGAAATAAATGTTTTGTATTTGTCTGATTTTGTGTTAAATGGGCGATGATTTGCCGCTTGATTAAGATTTTCGATTTCAGATATAATTTTTTGAGTTGATCCGCTTAAAAATGCTTTTGAAAAAATATCCCAAACATATTTAATTCCTATTTCGTTCGGATGAAGCATATCTTCGGCGTAAAAACGATAATCGCGAAGATCGTCCATAAAAATCTCATAAGCAGGAAAATAAATGATATTGTTAAAACTTTTAGTTAAATTATATATTGCAAGAAAAAGAGTTGATTTACTAATTTGATTTTCGTGAGCTCCATCTTTCCAATGTCGAATAGGACTTATCGTAAAAATAATATTAATATTGGGGTTAAATTTTTTTAGCGATACTATCAACTGCGAATATTCAGAAATAATATTTTCAACACGTAGCAATTCGTTTGAGAATAAACTTGCCGGTTGCTTGTGACAATTTGATACAATATTTCCCGATTCGATTAATCGATAAACACGAGCGGTTCCAAAAGTAATAAGCAAAATGTCGGCTTTTTTAAGAACTTCATTTCCAGCATTAATCGCTTGATTTATATTTAATAAGCAATCTTCTGCGTTGGCGTTTGAGAAACGGCTGTGATGAAAATAAGTGAACCACCTCTCGTTGTAGAATTTTAAATCCGAGTTAGTAAATTTTTGATTTTCGATTAGAATTTCTAAACTATTCTTTATCGAAATAGGGTTGTAAATTATTCCGAAAGGATTAATCTCAACCTTGAACAATAATTTTTGCAAATTACTCCCTATATTTTCGGTAAAGCACGACCCTAACATCAGTATATTTGAGTCATGCGAGATGTTAATTTTGTATTTAGGCGTTTCAACAATTGTTCTGAATGAGTTCATGGTATTATATTTTAAAACGAATTTAGTATTAATTTTTAGAAAACATTTTGAAGAGTCTATGTTTGCCCTCAATAATTTTTACTTTTACATTACGAAAGAAAGATTTATGGCAGATACAAATATTTATTTAGAAACCTTGTCTCCATGCAAAAATATATGTCAATTAGATGTTGATAGAAAATATTGCATAGGATGTTATCGAACTGTTGAAGAAAAGAGAAATTGGTCAAAATTTACAAACGAAGAAAAGCTTAAGATATTAGATGAACTTAAATACGAAGAAAAACGATTTTACAAATGAAAAATTATATTGTTCGAAACTTTATTGAGTCAGATTATCAAGATGTTATTGACTTGTGGAAACAAACTGATTTGGGAAAACCCGAAAGAGGCGATAATTTAGAAACAATTTTAAAAACGATTAAATTTGGTGGTTTTTTACTTGTAATGTACGATGTCGAAACAAGTGTATTGATAGGAACATCATGGCTTACGAATGATGGACGAAGATTGTATTTGCATCATTTTGGAATCGACCCGGCATATCAAGGAAAAGGATATTCGAAGCCATTGGTTGAAGAATCGCTGAAAATTGCAAAGCAGAAGAAAATGCAAATAAAACTAGAAGTTCATCGAAACAATAAAAATGCAATAGGGCTTTATAAAAAATATGGTTTTGGATATCTTGGCGATTACGATGTGTACATCATTAGAGAAATAAATGCCTAATATTTCAAAATTTTAACTTCAACGCGACGATTTTTATTTCGGTCAGACTCTGTTAATTCAGGCTTAACAAGAGGGAAACGAGCAATCATTCCTTTATACGACATTCGATTTGAATCGATGCCATGGTCGACCAAATAATCGTAAATGGCTTTTGCTCGGTTTACTGAAAGATTATTGTCTTGAGAGTCGGAATCCCAGCCATCTTCATCGGGGGGAGAACAGCATATATGTCCCTGAATTTCAATTTCTAATGTTGGATTATCTTTCATAACACTTAATAGTTTTTCAAGTGCGTATTCGCTTGTTTGTACAAGAGTATGTCGACCTCCGATAAAATTTAAATCTTTAATTACTATATTTTTGCCAATTTCTATTTTTTCTCCATTTATTTTTACTTCTTTTTTCGAAGTATCTGCACTAACTATCGGCGTAACAATAGCGGGTTCGGCTAATTTTTCAATATGATTACAAACAATTAATACTCTTCGATTCTGTACCTTTCCTTGCTCCGTTTCATTAGAGGCAATGGGTTTTGTTTCGCCAAATGAATTAGAAATAAGATTTGTTTTATTGATTCTTTGTAATAAAATATCAGAAACAGTATTTGTTCTAAAAGCTGAAAGTTTATGGTTATGTTCGTCGGTTCCAGAATTGTCGCAATGCCCTTCAATAAAGATGTTTAAAATAGAGTCTTGAATAAATGTCTCAACGAAACGATTTATTTTTTGAATCTCAGAAGATTCTAGTGAGCTTTTATTGTAATCGAAATGAACAAAAATAGAATCTTTCTTTTCTTGAGAAAAGAATGTAAAAGAAGAAAACATAAAAATTAATAGGAATAAAATTCTATTAATCGAACGATAATTGATTATTTTTTTCTTGTGCAACATATCCGTAGTCAATCAATAAATTATTTTTGCTACAAGCCTGAACGGCCAGTTGATCACACCGCTCATTTTCTTTAATATTTGCATGTCCTTTTATCCATACAAAATTGACTTTGTGTTTTCGATAAACGATTAAAAATCGTTTCCATAGGTCTGGATTTTTTTTCTTATTAAAATCCTTTTTCTCCCAATCGAAAACCCATTTTTTTTCAACCGCATCGGCAACATATTTTGAATCGGTGTAAACGGTAACTATTGAATTTTCGTTTTTTAATGATTCTAATGCAACAATAACGGCTAAAAGTTCCATTCTATTGTTTGTTGTCAATTCAAAACCTTCAGAAAGCTCTTTACGATGGGGTCCTGAAATTAAGACCGTTCCATAACCACCCGGACCAGGATTTCCCTTAGCTGCTCCGTCGGTATATATGGTTATATTTTGTGACATTTTAAAATTGAATTACGAATATCGAAAAATGATAAACGATTTTAGATTTTTTACTTCGTTAATCTTCAATCAATGAGCTATATTATGAAATCAAACATTTATTTAAACAATTTAATTACGTCATTAGCATTGGCAAACAATACTAAACCTAAAATTAAAATCATGCCTGCTATTTGTGTGTATTCCAAGAATTTATCGCTTGGTTTTTTTCCGGTAATAATTTCGTAAAACAAGAACATTACATGACCACCGTCTAAGGCAGGAATAGGAAGCACATTCATAATGGCTAATATGATGGACAAAAATGCGGTCATGTTCCAAAAAATTCGCCAATCCCAAGTTGCAGGGAAAAAATTTCCAATTGAAATAAAACCTCCAAGATGTTCATAGGCTTTCGTTTCAGGCTTAAACATCAACTTAAATTGTTTTAAATAACTGGTAGTACTTTCGTATCCTTTATTAAATCCAGCAGGAATGGATTCAAAAAAACCATATTCTAATGTTTTAAATTCGAAAAAATCTCCAAAATTTGTATTTACAGTTACTCCAAGTGTTGCCGATTGAGGAATGGCAACAACAAGATTTAATGTATCTACACCTCTCATTATCGTAAAAACTTTTTCAGATCCTTTATTTGTGATTAAGGCTTCGCGAACTTGGTCGTAAAACTGAATAGGAAGTGAATCAAAACCGATTATTTTATCTCCTGACATAAATCCTGCTTTTTTAGCAATTGAAGTATCGCTAACTTGCTCGATAATAAATGGAAAACGTGGAGAAACAAATTGCATTTGTTTTTCGATTAGCTTTGCCACCAATGAAGTAGGAACATCTAAGGTAATTTGCTGACCGTCTCTTTCGATGGTAATTGTTTTGGCACTGTTCATTATTACATCGTGAGTTATTTTATTGAAATTTTCGATTTTTTCACCATCAACCAATAAAATTTTATCTCCATGTTTCATTCCCATTTCTAGTGCTGTTGAATCGCACATTACACCGTATTTAGCATTTTCGGTTGGTAAGTAACTTTCGCCCCAAGTAAAAAGGATTAAAATATAAATAACAAAAGCGGTTAAAAAGTTAACCATAATTCCGCCGAGCATTATTAGCAATCGTTGCCACGTTTTTTTTGAGCGAAATTCATAAGGTTGTGGCTCTTGTTTCATCTGCTCTTTGTCCATCGATTCGTCAATCATTCCCGAAATTTTTACATATCCACCAAGGGGAAGCCAGCCGATGCCGTATTCTGTGTCGCCTTTTTTGAATTTGAATATCGAAAACCAAGGGTCGAAGAATAAATAGAATTTTTCGACACGAGTTTTAAATAATCTTGCAAAAAAGAAATGTCCTCCTTCGTGGAGAATTACAAGAATCGAAATGCTTAAAATAAATTGTAAGGTTTTGGTTAATATTTCCATTTTTTATATTTTTTGTTTTTTGTTTCATTTTTTGTTAGTCATTCGGAGTGAGTAACGACGAGAAATCTGATTTGAGATTTCTTGCAGTAAACTCGAAATGACGAATGTTTTTTTATTTTTTTATCATTTTTTTTGTAACGTCTCGTGCTTCTTTATTTGTTTCTATATAATCGTCTAGACTTGGATTTTTAATAAAATTAATTTTATTCATTGTTTTTTCGATTACTTCAGGCATTTCTAAAAATCCGATTTTGTCTTGTAAAAAAGCTTCCACAACAATTTCGTTTGCCGCATTTAATATACAAGGCATATTTCCTCCTTTTTTCATGGCAAAATAAGCGAGAGCTAAATTTCGAAACAAATCTGTATTGGGTTTTGAAAACGAAAGTGTCGGATATTTCATAAAATCGAAACGTTCGAAATGTGAAAATATTCTATCGGGAAATGAAAGAGCATATTGAATCGGCAATCGCATGTCGGGCAATCCCATTTGGGCTTTGATAGAACCATCTTCAAATTGCACCATTGAATGAATAATGGATTGTGGGTGAACAATCACTTCAATTTGTTCGGGCTTCAAATTAAATAACCATTTGGCTTCAATAGCTTCAAGTCCTTTATTCATAAGCGAAGAAGAATCAATTGTTACTTTGTTTCCCATATTCCAATTGGGGTGTTTTAGGGCTTGTTCTTTTTTTACAGATTTCAAAAAATTATAGTCTTTTTCTCTAAATGGTCCGCCCGAAGCGGTTAAATAAATTTTTTCTACCAGATTATATTGTTCTCCGACCAAACATTGAAATATTGCTGAATGCTCTGAGTCAACAGGGACAATGCTTACTTTGTTAGCGACACATAAATTTTTTATGAGTTCTCCGGCGACTACTAAGGTTTCTTTATTGGCAAGGGCAATATTTTTTTTCGATTTTATAGCGTTTATCGTTGGCTTTAAGCCTGAAAATCCAACCATTGCCGTAATTACTATATCAATTGTGTCCATTTCGACAACTTGCTGAATGGAATTTTCTCCTGAATATACTTTTATTGGAAATTTTGCAAGAGCTGACGATACCTCCTTGTATTTCTCTTCGTTTGCAATTACAACAACATTCGGTTCAAATTTTATGGCTTGTTTTATAAGAAGTTCGCTATTGTTATTTGCCGTAAGAACTTCTACGGAAAATAGCTCTAGATTCTTTTCAATTACTTCAAGCGATTGAACCCCAATTGAGCCTGTTGAGCCTAATATTGCTATTCGTTTTTTCATGGTTAAAATGCAATATAATCTTCGGGGTTGACGGGCTTTCCGTTGTGCCAAAGTTCAAAATGTAAATGTGGTCCCGATGAATATTCTCCCGTATTTCCAAAAACTGCGATAGCATCTCCGGCCTTTACTTTTTGACCTTCTTTTTTCAAAATTTCAGCAACATGTTTATAAATAGAAACCAAATTGTGTCTATGCTGAATATGAATAATATTTCCGGTGTTTGGCGACCACGTAACTAGCGTAACCGTTCCGTCTAGAACGGATTTTACTACTTCGTTTGGCGAAGCAACAATGTCGGTACCATTATGATTTTCGTTTGGATTGAATGTGTTTGTAATCATTCCTTTAACAGGAGGGAAAAATTGAAGATTATAAATTTGTTCGTTTGTATTTGAACTTTTATTATTTAACGAAAGATTTAGCTTTTCTTCTTCTTCTACTTGAGCTCGTAGTATAGAATCTTCTTTTGACACTGTAAATTTTATATCAGCGTACCGAATGCTTGTGTCAGATTGAACTTGATGAGTTTTGGGCAACTCGCCTTCGATTATACTTTTGAGATTTTGCAAATAACCATCTCTTAAATTTAGTTCGTATTCGAGCGAATCGACTAAAATGGCATTTCGAATAATGGCTCGTTGTGTTGAAGAATTTGGATATCCCGGAATAAGCTTACGCAAAGGAGTAAATGCAATGACAAAAGTTGTGAGTAAAATCATAAGTATCGAAAAAATGATTGTAAAATTCAATACATTTAGTCGCGACAATCGATAATTCAAAACTTCTTCGTAAGTATTGTCGTTGTATAGAATTAGGCGATACTTATATTTTAGCCTTGTGAAAAATGTTTCTTTCTTTTTTTCTGCCATAATTTTCAAATCACGACAAAGATAAAAAATTGTGAAAATATATTGTTCTTATATCGACACGAATATTTTTTTATTATAAAATTGTTGTGATAAAATATTTTTTGTTACTTTTGCCATCGAATTGACCGATGGTGTAATTGGCAACACTACAGTTTTTGGTTCTGTCATTCAAGGTTCGAGTCCTTGTCGGTCAACAAAATAAAAAATTAAACCGCTAATATTCAAAATGTTAGCGGTTTTTATTTTGTCATTTGTGCAACATTTAGCCAACAAAAAAGAGTTTGATAAATGCGAATATTATTTTCCTTTTCGACGATGAGGGTTAAGAATTGACCATGATGGCTTATTGTTTGGGAAAATACCTTCGCTTACAAATCGAACATCTTCAATAGTATAAAAGGCTTTTGGATTAAGCTGTTGAATTATTTCAACAACATCGTTGATTGCCGATCGCTTAATAACTGTATAAAGAATATGAACTCCTCCTTTGCTTCCGATTGCTTCAACACTTGTAACTCCATAATTTTGATTGTTCATTGCGATTATAAGTTCCGATGCGTCTTTTTGGGTAATTATGCGAATAATCACATTTCCTAATGCAATTTTTTCTTCCAAAATCATTCCCACATAATTTCCAGTTGCAAATCCAGCTGCATAAGCGATGTAGCAAATAATATTATCGGCATTTTCCATTATTTGACCGATAACCAGAATCCAAACAAACACTTCGATGAAACCAAGCAAAGGGGCAATATATTTTTTACCTTTCGACACAAAAATTATTCTTAGTGTGCCGACAGAAACATCTAAAATTCGAGCAAAAAATATTAAAATAGGCAATACAATATACGTAAATGTGTCGGGGCTAGTAAAACTCATAGCTTGTTTTTTTTAAGATTTTTGAAAAGCAAAAATAATCGTTTTTTTTCTCTAATCGAATCTTAAATATTTTTCTTTTTTAAACAGAATGACTATGTGTACTTAAATTATTTTGCGTAGGTTTGTATATCTGTTTGGAAAGGTGTCCGAGTGGCTTAAGGAGCACGCTTGGAAAGCGTGTGTACGCCAAAAGTGTACCGCGGGTTCGAATCCCGCCCTTTCCGCATAGTCAAAAGGCAAAATAATGAAAACCACTGAATATACAACGTGTTCAGTGGTTTTTTGTTTTAAAGATGTATAGAAAATGATTCTCCTTTTCACAAAAAAACAGCTACATTGATTTAGCTGTTTTTTTTCACAACAAAATCACCCCGCCATTCCCTCAACAAAAGTATCGACAAAATTCACTATTTTATCAATTATTCTTTCAACGATGTTTTTTCGTTCAAGAATTTTGGGTTTAGATTTTAGAGAATCTACAATTTCATCGTTTAGTGGTTTGCGTTCGGTAAACAGATAGTTGTCGATAATAGATTGTAATTTTTCAGGAACGAGATTTTCTTCTTCACTAAGTTTGATTAAAGCATTTTTGCGTTCTTCGCCCCAAAACTTTTCAAATTCTTCGGGAACATTTTCAATTTCAGTTATGTGTAAAAGGTTCTCTTCGATGAATTTTTCAATCAGTTCTCGTTTGCTCCTTAACTGTGCTTCGCCCGATAATAAGTCGCTTATTTCTTTTCGTTTAGTGTCTTTTTCTTCAGGATTTGCCAATTTCATTTTGATAAGCAAATTCAATATGTAAGCAACATTTACTTCATCACGATGAATAAGTTCTAATTCAAAATCAACATCATCAAGAATTGAAACTTTTTCTTTTACTTTGCGAACTTTATCGTGAATATCAAGATATTTACTTTTGTAATCTTCAAACTCCTGTTCTTCCATTTCCAAAGCATCGAAAGTGAAATCGGAGAATGTTGTAAGCGTATTTTTTAAACGCATCAATTCACGAAAAGCCTTTACAAATTCAAATTCTTCGGTTTCGCTTGGCAAGTTGTTAACGCTATCAACGGAAGGCGTAATTTCTTTTAATTTTTGTAATGCTTCATTAAACTTGTCGATGTAATCTTCGAGCGGTTGCATTAAAATTACATCTTTTGCATCTTTGTTTGAAAACAATGCAATTGCATCGTCGGTGTTTTGTTTTAAATTTCGGAAACAAACAATATTTCCTTGCGATTTTTGTTCGTTTACAATTCTATTTGTGCGTGAAAAGGCTTGAATTAAGCCGTGATATTTTAAATTCTTGTCAACATACAACGTATTGAGAAATTTGCTGTCAAAGCCTGTTAAAAACATATTTACAACCAAAAGCATATCAACTTGTTTGTTCTTAACCATTTTTGCAATGTCGTTGTAATAATTATAGAACGATTGACTGTCTTTGGTCGAGAATTTGGTATTGAACATTTGGTTGTAATCTTCAATAAAATCGTCTAAACTTTCACGGCTATGTTGGTGCAAACCATATTCGGCTTGTGGTTCTGCAACCATATCTAAATCATCAGGAATAAATCCTGTTGCATCTTTATCATCTTCGTTGGAGTTGTAACTAAAAATGGTTGCAATTTTCAATTTATGTTCTCCGTTTTCTTTTTTCTTTTTAAAAATGTTATAATATTGGATAAGTGCATCAACACTACTAACACAGAACATTGCTGTAAATTCTTTTCCGTGAGTTTTGCGACTGTGATTTGCAATTATGTAATCGGCAATTTTTCCGCATCGCTCAGGAGATGTTAGCAATTCTTCTTTATCAATATCTTCAACTTCAATATCAATTTCGCTTGGTAAGGAGACAAGGCTTGCCTTGTCTTTACGGCGATAACGACCAACATATTCGATTGAAAACTTCAAAACATTATCATCTCTGATTGCATCGGTAATTACATATTTGTGCAAACATTCGTCGAAAAGTTCTTTGGTTGTTCGCATTCCTAATTCATTTTTCACAGCGTTTTCGGCAAATATTGGCGTTCCTGTAAAGCCAAACATTTGTGGGTTTTTGAAAAATGATTTAATTCTATTGTGAGTTTCGCCAAATTGCGAACGGTGGCACTCATCGAAAATGAATATTATTCGTGGAGACAAGGCACTGCCTTGTCTATACTGCTCCATTTTTGACAAATACTTTTTTTTGCTTATTGCAGTATTCAGTTTTTGAATGGTTGTTACAATTAGTTTTGTATCGTCAGAAAGTTGATTTACCAATGTTTGAGTATTATCAGTTCCATCAACACTTCCTTTCGAGAAACTATTAAATTCTTTTGTGGTTTGATAATCTAAATCTTTACGGTCAACAACAAAAACAACTTTGTGAACTTTTGGCAAATCTTTCAAAATTTGACTTGCTTTGAACGATGTTAATGTTTTGCCCGAACCTGTTGTATGCCAAATGTAGCCATTCTTTCGGCTGTGTTTAACTCGTTCAATTATTGCTTCGGTTGCATAATATTGATACGGACGAAGCACCATCAAAATTTTATCTACTTCTGACAGAACAATGTATTGACAAATCATTTTTGAAACGTGGCAAGGTTCTAAAAATACTGATGCAAATTGTTCGAGATTGGTAATTTTACTGTTCTCAACATCTGCCCAATAGAAGGTTTGCTTAAAGGTTTGAGTTTTGTTGTTTGCGTAATATTTAGTGTTTACTCCGTTACTGATTATAAATATTTGAACGTAATTGAACAATCCGTGCGATGAACTGAACGAATGGCGTTGATAACGATTTATTTGATTGAAGGCTTCTTTCAGTTCTACTCCTCTACGTTTTAACTCGATGTGAACCAACGGCAAACCATTGATAAGAATTGTAACATCGTAGCGATTAAGATACTTTCCCTCAACTGATACTTGGCGAGTAACTTGGAATTGATTTTGACACCAATGCTCTTTGTTCAAAAATTCGATGTATGTGCTTTCTCCATTATCACGCAAAAGGTGCATTTTATCTCGTAAAATTTTGGCTCTTTCAAATACATTTCCTTTGTTTAGATGATTGAGAATTTTTTCAAATTCTTTATCGGAAATTTGTATTTGATTGTGTTTTTCGAGTTGAGATTTTAAATTTGCCAACAATTCCGCCTCGCAAGTTATAGCAACAAATTTATGACCCAAACTATCGAGTTGAGTTACAAAATTATTTTCTAATGTTGCTTCAGGTTGAAATGTCATTATGAATTATTCAAAATAAAAAAAGACCTCCCAAGTGTGCTTCATTGAGAGGTAAGGGAGGTGTATTTTTATAATTTAAACATTTTATATTTATTGTTTTTGTAATTCGAGAACGATGTTCGTTTTAATAGAATCGGCAACATTAATTGTTGGTAAAAAATACGTGTTAAATTTTGTATTTTCTGTTTTACTATGCAAAATTCCTCTTGCAGTTCCAACGGTAATCATTGCTAAATGAATCGCCAATGAGTGTGGTATTGTTAAGGTGTTAGACACAATATTTATAAAGCTATCCCAAGTTTTAGAGTCAATTTCAAAATCGCAAACGCAATTTAAAATAATAAATGGTGTTTCGTTCGACAAAAACTCAAATCGAGTATGTAAACCTAATATTTTTTGACCTGCATTTAAACCATATCCAAAGCCAACATTTAACTTTATTGTTTCCTCTTTAATATCAACAGAATCAAATGTTGCAAATTGAACGGTTGAAATTTTTCGCAACCCAAATTTTACATTATTTTTATTCATTATGCTACTTCTTTTTGTTCGGGATTAAAACTATTATATGAAACCCGAAGAGAACTTGTTATGTTATTTATAATCGCAGGTTCGCTTTCTTTTTGAATAGGTTGATGATGCTTATAACCAAGTCGTTTTGACGAAATTGTTGTTGTTGCTACATACTGACTTGTATTATTTTCATAGTACGAAGCCAAAATTGGAATATCTAACAATTTTTGAAGTTTAACTTGTGTATCAATGGTTAAATTTTCTTTTCCACTAACAATTTTACTTATTTGTTGGGGGCTAACTTCCATTTTTTCAGCCAATGTTTTTTGAGACCAACCAAGCTCATCTAATTTCAATAAAACTTTCAAAGCAATTGTTTGAGATTCTCGTAACATTGCTATGTTTTTTACTCTTTCTTTGATTTTAGCAAGTGTATCGGTTTTTTCGTTTGATACTAAAGCTAAAAATTTTTCTTTATTGTTCATTTAGTTCTATTATTAGTTCAAAAAAAGATTCATCGTCAATAACTCCATTTTCTCTTAAAAATTCTCGACATTTAACTAACTTTTCATATTCAATTAATGTCGTTGGGTGGTCGTGCATTTTTTGACTTAACTTAATTGCTCCACCAGTTATTACATAGCAATTTTCATCAATTTTTATTGCGTAAATTCGCAAATGATTACTTCTTTTTTGTTGTCTTGTTTTACCTTTTTGTAGAGTTAATAATTTTAATCCAAAATCTGTTGTTTTAAGTGGCTCAAAAAATGTACTTAAATTTGTTTGGTCATTATTTGAAATTTCATCAATAATATTATTTATCTGTTCAACATCATCAATTCTATCTTGAATATATTTACTTAAATCAATATTGGGAATATTTTTTTTTGCAAATTTGAATAAATAATTGGTGTCGTTCCATAGGTTTAATACTCGTTCTAATTCATTTTCAGTTTCTCCATCGAAATGAAATGAAAATAATTTCTCTGCGAATATACGAACGATTTTCATAAAATCAACCTATAGGTTTACTTTTTTTAACAATTTTTTTGTATCTATTTGACAAAATAACAATTTTTATTGATATAAAATGCAATAAATGATGTGTTTATTACAAACAATTAAATAACAATATTCTTTAATTTCAACAATACAGTTTATTTTTAAACGTATTTTTAAAAGTCATTTTAAACAACTTTAATTAACTTTTACGCACTTATCCCTTTAAGTACAGTAGTTTTGTTTTTATGACTGTTTGTCATGTGTTTCATTATGGCTGAACGAATTATTAAACAAGCTATATATTTCATTCATTTTATGCTTTTCATACTTAGTTAATTTATCAAAAAGAGCCTTTTCTGCTTCTGTTATATTAACTTTTTTAACCTTAATAGTCTCGTTTGATAATTTAAGGATTGCATTGTAAAATAATTGGAATTGCTCATTTGTTTTTTGTTTAGAGTATTGAGTTAACATGAATAAAGAATCAACTCGCTCGTCTATATACTTATCCAACGCCTCTGTTTTGTTCTTATATTCATTATCTTTATCTATAAATATTTTTCTTATATAAAGAATTAAAAATATTGAAAATGACAAAATGCTGACGATTAAAAAGGGAATATAAATTGGTCTCATAATTATTGTTTTAAATGTTTGAATTATTCCGAATATGTCTAAAAAGAAAAATGATATTACTGCTAATAAGAAAGGAAAGAACGACAAAACGTAAATTCCTAATGTTGTTGATGCAAATTTTTTCATAATATTTGAGTATTAAATTTACTCAAATATATGACTTATTTTTTACAAGTTTTGTAAACTATCTTATTAACATTTTTTACAGGCTTATAGCCAATCATAGGTTTATCAGTTTCTAACGCCTGTTTTAAAAACTTCTCAAATAAATTCGCACTATAATTTCTGTGATTGTAATTGTATTGTGCTTGAACTAAATAAAAAGGCAAATACTTTTTGCTTATTGCTTTGTAATTTCCCTTAATGCTATTCTTTACAATACTCCAAAAGCCCTCAATTGTATTTGTGTGCATCATTCCTTTAACATATTCTTTCTTTGAATGATTAACGGTGTAATGCTGTACAATTTCATCAAAGGCTTTGTAGCTCTTAAATTCATCTGTTACGACAATTGATGTGTCTGTATTAACGAACTCTTTTAACATACCAACAAGATTTTTAGAAGTAAGTCTATCAACTACTTTTAAAACAATCTTGTTTTTCCTTTCTACAATACCAACAACAGGAACTTTTGAAGTGCCTCGACCTCGTTTCGATGTTAGTTTTGATAGATTTGGTTCATTGTCTTTTTTAGAATACTTGTATCTAGGCTTTCCTCCTACATAGGTTTCGTCCATTTCGACAACATTTTCAAGTTCAATATTACAATGGTCTATCATTGCACATCGAACTCGCATAGCAGAATACCAAGCAGTTTTATATGTCGTTCCAACATTACGCTGTATCTCTTTTGCTGAAATACCTTGTTTTGCGTTTAACATTAAACCAATAATAACAAACCACTTTGATAATGGCAATTTACTTTCTTCAAATATAGTATCGTGCAATACAGTAAAGTCTTTATTACAACTATTACAATGATACTTTATTGACAACATTCTTTTATAAACCTTTTCAGAATCACAGAAAGGACAAACAGGCTTCTTATTCCATTTCAGAGTTTCTAAATATAAAATACATCTGTTTCTTGTATTAAACTTTTTATGTATGTCTGGGATATTCATGTTGTTAATTATTTAGAATTAATCTGTATATTTGATTGATTTTTTAAAAGAAGTTAATGATATGTCAGATTTAATATTTCCTAAAGATTCTGGAAATTTTTCATTATATTTTTCTATTAAAGAATCATACATTTCTTTAGCTAATGGATATTCTATCTCTTTCAATAAAGAATATCCTTTTTGTTCATCAGAAAGTGAATCATACTCTTTCATACACCATTCTGTATATAATTTTAGTGCATTTGCGAGAACAAATGATAATCTAAATGAACTTGTGAGAGATACTGTTGCTGTTACCCAATCTGGGGCTGTTAAAATAACATCTACTTTTACTGACATAAATTATTAATTTAATATTAAAAAATGGAAAAATTACAAATTATTAGAATTGTAGAAATTGAGCATCCAACAACTACAAATTCATGTAAAATAACTTTTAATGATAAATCTTTTAAAGTTGGATATTTTGAAAGTTTCAATGATAAAAAAGAACTAAAAGAAAAAAATCTTTGGAGAGTAGTTGAAAATAATAATAACGAAAAATATAGAAAATCGAGAATACAGGATGAAAAAGATAAAACAAATACGGCTATTGAATTTTCAACTTTAATTAATGGTGATGATATTCTTACTATCGAAATATTGTAGCATCTCAAGACGTTACTTTGCCAAAATGTCAGTAATTTGTTTTTAAAAGACGTAATAAATTGAAATACAGTAACTTTAATCAAATTTACTGTACTTAAAGGGATAAGTGCGAACTTTTATATATGAAAATATACATTTAGTATGTAAAAATAAACATTTCGTCAAAATGAACTCATAATATTTGCATAATAACTACCTGCTTTAGTATATTTGCATCAAGTTCATCTGTCAGTTGATAGAAGGAAATCGAAGAACGCAAGCCTTGATGCTCTGCGTTTTTTGCGTTTAATACACTTTGCTTAATTTCCGCTTATACTTTTTTATAAATTTATCTCTTTGTGCATCTTTTCCTCTGATGTGATATGCGGTTAACAAATAATATTCATCGAGGTGTTTTAAAGGTTCTAAAACAACAACATATTTTTCATCTTTATCATAAATATATGTTCTAATTCCTTCGGGTTCATCAACTGAAAAAATTAACATATTATCTTTTTTCGATTTGTCAATGTGATATTTAACCCAATGCAAACGAGATGAGCGATGTATGTCGAATTCTCTTTTTCTTGTTTCTTTGTCAACAATTTCGGTGGTTAAATGAGAAAACAATGTACTCATTTTAATTTCGCCATCCAAAGGAGTTGGTTTAATTTCTTTATTCTCAAATTTGAAATAATTGTTTGTGGCAATATCTCTATTAAAAATTCCCAATAAAGATGCTGTTCTATCTCGTTCTCCAAATGAAGTTAATTCGAGTAATTGATTATATTTTTTAAGCAGATTTAATGGCATATTATTTTAAGTCAATAAAAAACAGGTTTAATTTTTTTTCATTAAAAGTTGAACTACTTATTAATTCTTGTTTGCTGTGTTTAGCAATTTTATCAATAATACTTTTTTTAGTTAGAGAAATATTATTTTTGTTTACATTTAAATTATAAGAAATAGCCCCCATAATTAAATCTGCCAATTGCATTAATATACTTTCGTGCGAGTGAATATTCTGAACATTATTAAAAACACCATATTTAATATTTAGTATATCACGTAATTTTTGCACCTTAATGGCACTCAAAGTGTCTTTTATATCAAAATAAACATTGTATTTATACTCACTATTTTTTTTGTGATTTAATAATTGATAGTACATTTTATAATAAAATGCGTCATAATCATCAGTGTTTATCTGAGTTTTGTCAATAATTATTGCTCTAAATCGCAGGTCGGTATCGAAAAAATAATCAATTAAATCTATATAAAATTGTTTTTTAGAAGGGGAAGCATTTATCCATTTAATTTCAGCATTAAACTTGTGCTTATCTTTTAATTCATTTATTCGTTCGGTATGCCGTTTAACTTGGTTATATGCACAACTTACACTGCCCAAAAGCATAAATTTTTTGTGGTCATTTTGAATATGACAACTTTCATCACAATAAATATTAAATGTTTTACTCATAACTATTCTTTTTTTAACAAAACATACTCTGCAACAAGCCTTTTTTCCATTGTTCCAATTTGGTTATTTTATTTTCGGCATTGCTTATTTTTTCATCAAGTGCTGATAGAAAATTGGCGATTTTGGTTTGCTCGGATAGGCAAGGAAGATTGATTAACAAACTTCTAACTACGCTTAAAGATAGAAACTTCTGTGTTCCTCCTGTATTTTGTTCAAAAAATTGTTGAGTGATTGAACCCCCTTTTAGAAAATGAATTAAATATATATTTAGCAAACCTTTCTTTTCTTTAATTAATGCGACGTTTTTTATTGCAAATCCATCGTTTTTAACTAAAACAGGATTTCCAATTGTTCCAATCATTCCAAATAAAATATCATTTATATTTACTTTAGAACGTTCGTTTATTTTTTTATAATCTTTTTCACTTATATAACTAACGTTTTCAAAGTCAATATTTCCATTTTTCAACAAGTTTTTGGATGTTATAAAAGGATAACCTTTTTCGATATATTTTTGAGAGTCGTGAGTTCCATCTCTTACATCAGAAACTTCCCCCAGCTTTTTTTCTTCCCAATCTTCAAAATCGTTACCATTATCATCTTTAAATCTCAATTTTTGTGAGAAAATTTGTTGCATTATACCATTTTTGTATTGCGATAAAAGTTCTTTTTTTCGTTTTAATTGTGTGAGTTTTTCGTCAACTGCTGTGAGAAATGTTGCTATTTTGGTTTGTTCGGGAAGTGATGGAATGTTAACAGGAATTTTATATATTGTTGAACCACTTAAACTTGGAACTCCCGATGCTTCGTTATATAAATACCAATTTATCGTTTCAAATTTATAAAACAACCATTTTGGAAAAGTATTTTGGAAAATATCGGTATAAAATAATGTATCGACTGTCCAAAAAGGAGTATCCATATATTTTGGTTTATCAATAGTTCCTTTTCTGCCAATTAATACAGAAGGTTTATCAAATAAAAAGGAATTTGTTCTTCCCATTTCTCCTCCTGTTCCTAAAATTGGATATTTACCATTATCACAAATAACCTGTTTTTGGTCTTTCCCATATTTTATTTGAAGCAAATCTTCAATTTTTTTATTTTCCCACGCATCAAAAAATTCAGAAAACCGCAATTTTGGTATTTGGTTGTTTGTTGTCATTTTTGTTTTATTTGTTTTTTTTCTGTAGAGACAAGGCATGCCTTGTCTTTACGGACGTAATACGTACGATTAAAATACGTTTCGTGTCAATTATAATGATTTGTATATATTCGTTTACAATTTGTTTTAAATAATTTTTTATTTTTCCACGCATCAGAAAATTCAGGAAACCGTAATTTTGGTATTTGGTTGTTTTGGTTCATTGGTTTTGTTTTTTTGTTTGATTATTCGGTTGGTTGATTGGTGGTGGTGGCATTGGTGGTGGTAGAGACAAGGCATGCCTTGTCTCTACGTTGGCAACGCCCGATACGTTGGCAACAACGGTTGAATTAAAAAATTTATCGTCGGTCCAATTTAATGGATTATTGTAAATGTAATGTTGAATTTTTTCAAATGATTTCGCATCACGAACAATATGGTCGTGAAAACGTGTTTGCCACGCAAAATCAAAACCCAATCGGTTTGCGTGTTTTGTAACCGCCGATTTGTACGCACCAACAATTGATGATAATGAATTTTTTCCTTGATTTTGAAATCGCATTTGTCCAATTGTTTGGGTCTGTAGAGACAAGGCATGCCTTGTCTCTACGTTGGAACCATCGGAAATATCATTATTAAAAATTAAAATTCCATGCACATGGTTTGGCATAACAACAAATTCGCCCAATTCGATATTTTCAGAATGATTATTGATTTCGAACCATAAAACATTTGCCAATAAACCAACATTCGATAATTCCATTTTTTGATTTACGATTTTACCAAAATAATTATCTCTATTTTTTGTACAAATGGTTACAAAATATGCAGCATTCCATCTATAATCCCAATTTTGCAATCTTGCAGAAGCAATTCGATATTTATGTTGAAATTTATCGGTCATAAATATTTCTAAAATATTTAAAATGGTGTCGAAATATTTAATTGTTTGCAGAAATCGGCAATTGTTTTGTCGGTTGCAATCAGTTGTTTGTCGAGGGTAATAATTTCGGCACAAATTGCTTCCAAATTTATTGTTTCTTCGGCTTCAAATGTATCAACATAACGTGGAATGTTTAGGTTGTAATCGTTCTGTTTTACTTCAGCAATTTGTGCAACGTACGAATATTTTTCTTCGGTTTTTCGTTCACGATAAGTTTCAATAATTTTATCAATATCATCTTCACGCAAAACGTTTTGGTTTTTAACTTTCTCGAAATTATTACTTGCATCAATAAACAAAATATTATTTGGTTGTTCTCTACACTTTTTGAAAACCAAAATGCAAGTTGGAATTGACGTTCCATAAAAAATATTTGCAGGTAAACCAATAACTGCATCGAGATAATTTCTATCTTCAATTAAATATTGGCGAATATGACCTTCTGCTCCGCCACGAAACAACACTCCGTGAGGCAACACAATTGCCATTGTTCCGTTTTCGGCTAATTGGTAAATCATATGTTGCACAAAAGCAAAATCGGCTTTACTGCTTTGGGCAAGTTTTCCGTATTGGCTAAATCTATCGTCGCCCATAAACAGCGGATTTGCACTCCAATTTGCCGAAAATGGCGGATTTGCAACTATTGCTTCAAAACGTTCGTTCAAATGTTGTGGATGTTCTAAAGTATCTTCTTGTTTGATGTCGAATTTTCGATAATGAACATCGTGCAAAATCATATTCATTCGAGCCAAATTGTAAGTTGTTCGGTTTAGTTCTTGTCCGCTAAAACTCGAAACACTTTCAACTTCTTTTGCAACTCGCAACAACAACGAACCTGAACCGCAAGTTGGGTCGTAAACCGATTTAAGTTTGGTTTTTCCAACGGTTACTAATTTTGCTAAAATTTTTGAAACTTCTTGCGGAGTATAAAATTCTCCTGCTTTTTTTCCTGCACCTGATGCGAATTGCCCAATAAGATATTCGTAAGCATCGCCCAACACATCAATTTCGGTGTTTTGAAGTTGAAAATCAATTTTATCGAGATGAGCCAAAACTTTTGAAATCAAGGTGTTTTTTTGTTCTTCGGTTTTTCCAAGTTTGGTAGATGTTAGGTCTAAATCTTCAAACAAATTATCGAAATCATCTTCACTATCAGTTCCCATCGTGCTTTGCTCAATTGACGTAAGAATTTTTTTCAAATCTTGAAGAATAAAATTGCTTTGAACTTCGGCATTTTCGTCAACAACATTTGCGTTTCCACGTTTTGCAACTTCGCTAAACAATTCGGAAGGTTTCAAATAGTAACCCAATTTGCCTAATGCTTCTTCTTTTATTGCTTCGAGAATTTTTTTCCCATCGGCTGAATTTTCATCAATGCTCATATACGTAATTCCATCTTCTTTAAGGATTTCATCAGCATAAATGTGCATTTTTTCGGACAAATATTTGTAAAAAATGAAGCCAAGAATATAATCACGAAACTCATCGGCATCCATCTTGCCACGTAGTGTGTCGGCTATATTCCAAAGTTGTTGTTGTAGTTGCTTTTTTTGCTCGTCTGACATATGAAGATTTTATTTGTAAAACTCCTAAATTAGATAATTTAACGTAGCCGTACAAAAATCTTTTTTGTTTGTCAATTGGGAGAGAGAAAATTGTGCTAATAATCAAAAGGAATGCATGAATTAACCAAAGAATATTAAATAATCTCTTTAAATCATTAGTTCGGTTAATTTTTGTATGTCTCTGATTTTAAGAACTTTGCCAAAGTTTGAATGGGTTGAGATGTTGCTGATTATCAACATGATATACTTTGTTTAAAATCAACTTTGGCAAAGTTGAACGAACTATAGTTAAATGATACAAGCTTTAATTCGGAATCAAAAATTACTACTTGAATAACATTTTTATTACTGTTTTTTGGCAATGCGACACTGAAACGAAATAGAATTATCTAAGACAAGTTTATTGATAAAAAGTGCTGAAATAGGAGCACAAAAATTTAACATAAATATTCTTTTATTCTCCTTTCTGTTCAGCCAGAAATCGTAAAATGTTTTCAAATTCTTCAATTTTTTGTGACCTTTCATTAGCATTGATAAAAGCCAATCTTTGTCTAACACAAATGTTAAATAAAAAGTGGCTTAAACAAAGCAATTATATAAAATTAAATTAATTTTGTCAGCAATTCGCAAAGGGTTATTCCTTAGCACCTTATTTTAGTAATTCAATCAAAAATGGTAATAAAAGAGAATTTAATTAAGCTTTTCGAAGAATGGTCAGACGAGAAAATAATTCATGTCAGCGAGCTTCCTCAACACGGTTCGTATCGTCAATATTTCAGATTACACAGTAAAACAAAAAATGTTATTGGTGTATATAATGCCGACATTAAAGAGAATGATGCTTTTTTAGATTTCTCCGATAAGTTCTTCTTTTTGGGTTTAAAAGTCCCTCAAGTCTATATTGTAAATGAAAGCAAAGAATTTTACATTTTGGAAGATTTGGGAGATGTTACCTTGTTCCAATACATTACCGAAGAGCGAAAAAAGAATGGTTTTTCCGATGAGATTGTTGCAGTTTACCAAAAAGTTTTGCGAGAACTGCCCAAATTTCAAGTTTTAGCAGCCAATAAAATTAATTATGGAAAATGTTATCCTCGCGATAAGTTCGACAAACAGTCGATGATGTGGGATTTAAACTATTTCAAATATTATTTTTTGAAATTAGCTAAAGTTCCTTTCGATGAACAGTTGTTAGAAGAAGATTTTCAAGCATTTTCTGAATATTTATTAAAAACAAATTGTGATTATTTCTTGTATCGCGATTTTCAGTCTAGAAACATCATGCTGAAAGACGATAAGGTTTACTTTATCGACTACCAAGGTGGAAGAAAAGGTGCTTTACAATACGATGTAGCCTCCTTGCTTTATGATGCAAAAGCGGTTATCCCTCAGGAAATTAGGAATGAATTATTGGAGTATTACATTAATTCTTTATCGAAACTTACCGAGGTTAAAAAAGACGAATTTAAAAGTTTTTATTACGGATATGTAATTATTCGAATTCTTCAAGCCATGGGAGCCTACGGTTTTAGGGGATTTTACGAAAAACGCGAACATTTCTTACAAAGTATTCCTTACGCATTAGAAAATTTATCGTGGATAATTGAGAATATCCAACTTGGAATTGATATTCCTCATTTGTGGCAAGTTTTAAAAGGGCTAACAGAATCGGAGGAATTAAAAAAATATTCCTTAAACAAAAACATTAAAAATAATTTATTGGTAAGCATCAACAGTTTTTCGTATCGACGTGGAATTCCTGCCGATGAAACTGGAAATGGAGGTGGTTTTGTTTTCGATTGTCGTTCGCTTAACAACCCGGGTCGTTTAGATAAATACAAAAATTTGACAGGAAAAGACCAAAAAGTGATTGATTTTTTCAAAGACGACTCGATGATGGAAACATTTAACAACAATGTTTTTGAAATGGTAAAGACTTCAGTTGAAAAATATATGGAGCGCGGTTTTACACATTTGATGATAAATTTTGGCTGCACTGGTGGTCAACATCGCTCGGTTTATTGTGCCGAAAAACTTTTTGCAAAATTAAAAAGCACATACAATATTCAAGTGGCTATTGTACACACTGAAAGAGAGTTTGATAATTTGATTTAAATTAAAAATTTAATGATAATTGAAGAGCTTTTGGCTGAAAGCTTCTTCGGTGGTAAATTGAAAGTCCGTGAGCCATTATTTTTTTAATGTGTGTGTCAGTTGGATAGCCTTTGTTTTGTTGCCACTCGTAAATCGGAAATTCGCAGCTGAGATTTACCATATAATCGTCGCGAAAAGTTTTTGCCAATATCGAAGCCGCAGCAATTGCTGAGTATTTTCCATCTCCTTTAATAATGCAAACATGTTCAATATTTTTGTAGGGTTTAAATCTATTTCCGTCGATAAGCAATAAATTGGGTTCGATTTTCAACAAGTCAACGGCTTTGTGCATGGCTAAAATAGAAGCATTTAGAATATTTATTTCGTCTATTTTATGGTTGTCAATTTGCTGAACCGACCAAGCTAAAGCATCTTTAATAATTATATCTCGAAGTAAATATCTTTTTTTTTCGCTTAATTTTTTTGAATCGTTAAGCATTTCGTTTTTGAAATTGGCAGGAAGAATAACTGCTGCTGCGAATACTGGACCCGCTAAGCAACCTCTCCCAGCCTCATCGCAACCAGCTTCGATTTTACCGTTTTCGTAATATGATTTAAGCATTATTATCCCAATTTGTATTTCATTTCACAGAATTTTTTTATTGGTATTCTGAAATAATACCAATTCTATTTCCATATGACACATATGTGATTTTTCAGATTCCCTTTTATAAGGGAATGCACCTCAAAAAATTACCACATACCCGCAAAAGCGGGTATCTTATTTTTAAATTGTGTCGGTCACATTGAATCGTAATAGGTATAACATAAACAATCAACTGTACTAAAACAAGTCGTAGTTAAGGGTTTATTTTTACTAAGTTACTCTTCTTTGATTAGAGTCTAAGTCTTAATATTAGCTTTTTCTTTTGCCATTTTCATTTATCTTATAAACGAAAGATTTCAAAGTTTTCTTTGCCGATTACTGAGCTAAGGTAAATTTCACGCTAACTCCAAAGTTGGTTGTTGATGTTTTATACGAAGTTTGAATGATAGGGTCGGAAAGTACATAATCGAAAAACACTCGTAAATTAAATCGCTCGCTTAAAACATAATCTGCCGAATTTTTCAACGAAACCTGTAACTGTCCTGAAGTTGGCTGGTGAATGGTCTCTTCAATTTTATGGGTAACCATTACATTATCTTTAAACGACAAGTCGCAACGAACATTTAAGTCGCTTTTATATTGTTTTTTGTTTCCTCCCGAAGAAATGTATATTTCTACATCTTTAATTCTATAACCTAAACCGACAACAAATTCGGTGGATTTCATTTCCGAAATTTGGCTGTTTGACAAACTCATGGTAATATTTCTCGATTTTTTAAGTTCAACTTTCGACATTAAACTGTTTGTCCAAGTTAAATCTAAACTTACAAGTGGGCTAAACTGTTCGTTAATTGAAACCGAACTCACATCACGATACGAAATGAAATTATCTTCCAAATCGCGAACGTAGCTCAATCCGTCGTCAGACTCTTCGTTGTAATCGAGATTGCTGGTAAAAGAACCAACGTTGTACGACGATCGATACGAGTGGCGAATATTTGCCGATTTAATATATTTTTTAACGAACGAAATGTTGTTTAAACCATTATATGTAAAGTTCCAATTAGGTCGCATCTGCGTAAATTCGGGAAAAATTGTTAATGGCATTGTTTCAACATTAAAATTCGTGTATGCAGCCAAAAAGGCAATGCTCATTACTTCTTGCGAACTGCTGCTGTATCCATCAGGAAAACCATCTTCGTCGACAACGTCGGGGTTATAAGTCGAATTTTCAACATCGGCTCGTTGTTGGGCTAATCGCTGTGCAATAATAATTCGATTATCCATGAATTTTTCAAATGCTTCGGTTGTATAACTACCATCTTTGCCAATTTTGTCGAAAGCGGTGTTCCACGAAATTACCGACATGCTGAAAGTTCCTTTTTGCATAGTGCTGTAAGGTGCAAATACGTTGTTTGCATCGGCATAATAATATTCACTTTTGTTTATCGAAGTGCTATGGTCGGTTGTAATATCAAGTCGAAAACTTTTGAATGGTTCAAACGTAACTTTTCCTCTAATATTGGTGGCATTGGTCATAGCAAATGCGGCATTAAGAGCCGAATCGTTGGTTAGCCAGCCGTTACGGACAGCATATCGAGCAAAATCTTCGTCTTGAAATCCTGAAATGAATTTAAATCCAGGAGCCCAGCTATTCGAGAACATATTTCCATACATATCGTAATCGGGAGTAAAATTTTCTCCTCCCATAATGCGTGCTTGTGGCATAAATCCAGGCAAATAGGAGCCTTTGTTGCCGGAATATGTTACGTTTACATTCTTGATTCCTGTCGCTATAGTCAACACATTGTCGGCTATAATTTTGAATATACTTTCGGCATCGTCTTTGGTTCCAGTAATCACTATCCTTACATCTTCAAATTCAAGTTTCGATGTAAATCGAATCTTTTTATCGTTCACAATTTCGGTTGTTCCTTCGATTGGCGAGCCTTTGTTGCTATATGCTTTAACCTCTACATCTTCGGTTTTAAGATTGTGGTTTATGGTTTTTGCAATCTCTGGTTTAAGCCTTAAACCCTTTTCTTCGTAAGTAACTTTCTTTGTTTTCTTTTCTTTTTTCGACGACTTCCCTTTTTGATTTTCTTGTTCAAGTGTTTTCAAATACTTTACTTTATTGTAAAGATTTTTCATGTTTAAGGTTCCACTTATCTGAGTCGTATTCGAGTTTTTGATGGTATTTCCTAATTTTATAGTAGTATCTGCTGTAATAGGACTTGCTATCCAATCGTAATTTCCTCCATATCGAAGCGATGCCGAAACCCAATTTAGAATAGGAATTTTGTTAATAGGAATGGTATATGAAACATTAAAAGTATGGTGATATTGCGTATTTCTCCCCATATTTCCTAAGTTCATAAGAACAGTATCTTTCCAATTTTTATAAAAATCCATACTGTCTTTGTTTACGATTCCATATGGTTCGTCGATTCGTGCTTGATTTGTTGCCGAAAAATCGAATTGTAGCGATTTGGTAATGTTGTATTTTAAATCGTAATAACGATTAAACAGAAAGTTTTGATTAAAGTATGGGTCAATAGCTACGTCGGTTCCTAGTTGACGTAATTGTGTTTCGTTGTAAAATCGATTTAAATCAGTACGCACCGATAACTGCAGAGGCGAATAATAGAAGTTAAAATCTTTGATAAGACGAAAGGCGTTCGATTTAAATAATTTCGATTTTTCGAAAGGCTTAACCTCTTTTGGCGTTGTCGAAAAATTATAAACAAGCCCACCTCTGAAATTTTTTGTTATATTTCTTTCGGTACTTATGTTTTGTAAAAATATTTCGCTGTACGAATAGTTTAGGGCAAAATTTGACACATCCCATAAATGTGGTTTTGTGCCAACTTTTCCAACTTTTACATTCGTAAAGTTTAAACTTTTACGCAGGGTTAAATCTCGTGCTCGTGCTTTTATTTCTTCTCTCTCGTCGTCGGTTGCAGCTGCATTTAAGGTTTCTTCGAATGGAATATCGGGGTCGAGCGGGTCGTATTGCGGATTTTTTACACCATGCGAATAACCTACGTACATAGGAATGCTCACAGCAGCTTTTTCGGGAAAGAATTTTCCTAATTCAACATTTGAAGAAACATCTAATTGATTGATTTCTTCTTTGTTTCTTTCGCTAACTTTTTTCTCAATACTTCCAAATCCGGGTTTCATCGTACTTCCAGATAGTGTAACGGTTGCAAAGTCGGCAAGTTTTGTGGTTACACGAGCATTTGCCGCCCAGCCGCCTCGTTCGTCGAATTCGGTTAATCGAAGTTCGTTCATCCAAATTTCGGCACATTTTTCGAGTCCGTCGTCAGCAGGCAAATTATTGTTCAATTTACTTCGGTTTCTAATCCCGATTAAAACGGTGCGTATATTACTTAAATTTGGATTTCCCGATATGCTTATCTTGTTGTTTCCATCGTAATCAGTATATAAAGTATTGTACGATACCGTTGAGCCTTCGGCACGCATGGCTTCGTTTCGAGCAAGTTTTAAATTTTGAAATAATTCGAATTCAAAATCCATCATGTTTTCTTGAGGCCATACTTTGTATCTATCTGGACTGTCATCTTCTCCATTATAATAACTTCCGGGAGCGGTAACCCTCAAAGGAACTTCATATTCGTAAAAATTATCTTGATAATCAGACCCGATTCGAATAAATGCACACAAATCATTATCGTTTAGCACTTCGTTTTCGACAGCTTCGGCATGAATAAACATTTGCAATCGTTTATATTGTCTTACATCAAGAACAACGTTTTTGTAAGCTGCCTTTGCATTTCCATCGCCTAAGTTGCATACTTTTAATACAATTGCCTGCTCATTTAATTCGCGAAGTTGCGGATTGGTTGGGTCAATAACTCTTGTGATACCTGGAGGTAATACATAGTTAACTGGTATTTTTTTTCCGTTTTCTTCAATATTAACTGATGAAATATCGAAAGCCGCTTCGGTTATTTCTGGAATTGAAAGACCTGATGCTCCTTCGTTAAACGATTCGGTATATTTTCTCCAATCGCCACGAACAAGGTTTAGTTTTGCTAAACGAACAATGATTGAATCTTCGAAATTTCGCATAAACATACGAACAAAACGAATCGACTTGAAATCGGAGATGTCTCCAACCACTTTTTCGTATTCAGTAATAGGAACTTTAAATTGGTACCAAGAAACAGTTCCTTGCGTATTATTTTCAAATGTAACAGTGTAATCTAATTTATCGGTAATAAAATTCTGTCCAACTTCCATATAATCAGGATGTAGGTAAAGCCTATATTGAAAGTAACTTTCGGCCTCACTCAAAGTATTGTCTCGATTAATATCTTCGGCATCGGGGGTAATTGTTCCAGTTGTTTGATAATCTTCAGTTGTCTGACTAGCGGTTGGCGAGTTTCCTTCGGGTAAATTATATTTTTTGTAACGCTCAATAATTCCAAGTTCCTGTTGATCATAATCAGAACCTTTGAAATAGTGAAAATTATCTGATGATGGGTCTTCTGCTGCTTTTTGAAATGCCAATGAACCTATTCCAAAAACCGAAGCGATTGAGTCTAAATAAGGGAATGTTCCGTTTTGACCAAAAAATACGGTCTCATCCTCGTCTCTTAATCCGTCGAAACCTACGTCTTGGTATATTCGTGAATTTTCTTCAGCGTCGAAAGCATTTACAATTGATTGCACAATCGGAACTCGTCCCCAATTTGTGGTATCAATAGGATTGTCGGTTGTGGGAGTAGGAAGTCCATTTTCGAAAAATTTTCGCGAATCTTTCAACACATCTTCCGAAACGTTTCCAAGATTTATGTAAAATTCTCCGCCAGAATGCAGGGTATCGTAAACAAATGGATCCATCATCCAAAATTCGATGTACTCAATATTTGCTTCTTCAAAATCATTGGTTTCCAAACTTCTCATGATTCCTCCCCAGCGAGTTTTTGGTTGACGGAGTTTTCCATTTTCGTCGATTCCTTCTGAATAATCGTTTGGTAAAATGTCGTAATTGTATGGACCTTTTTCTTCGGGATAATATGCTAAGTTTAGTACAGCTATGTTTTGTGGGATATTATTTTCGGGGTCTTTATTCGGTGCAATTTCTTTTTCATACACTTCTCGAACAAAGTGGTTCGATTGTAAATCGGGATTCGATTTTATATGTGCTGGAGTTGCAGAGTTGTTTCTTAAAAACAAAGGGTCGATCGAATACCAAGCAAATTTAGCTCTGTTAAAGCCGTATTCTAATGAGTTAATCAGCGAACCTTCAGGAAATAAATCGGATTGATGTTGAGGAGTACTCGCCATTATCCAGCCTGAATACGATTTAATGTCAATGGTTGTTTTTGTTCCTTCAAAATCATCAATGTATGATATTCCTGCTTTTTCAACGGCACTGGAATGTCCTGGAATTAAATGGGCAAATTCGCCGGTTGCTGTAATGGTCGAGGTTTCTTTGGTATCGATAAATGGAATCATATCAACCAACTTGGTCAGAATCGGAACTTCGGTTCGATAAGTTCCATCAAGCCCCCAAATGGTATTTGAAATAGGCTCGTCGCCAATGCTTACTTTTTGAGTCATTGGTCGTTCGGTTAAATTTAAAACGGTTCCGCCAATACTGAAATCGTTTGAAACTTTATATGCAAAGTGCGAGCCTACAAGAGTTTTACTCTGCATAGCAAAAAGCGAATTGCTTTCTAGCGAAATTTTTATAGGAGTTCCCGATTCTAAAAGTCCTTTGTTTGTTATTTTTACTCTTCCGAGGGTGTAATCGACCGTGTAATCTTGATTTTCGGTAAGTGGACGACCTCCCGCCGTAACGACTACAGAACCTTGCGGAACATTAAGTGCGTTTAACGAGATTTCAGAACTCGCTGATGAGGAATATTTTCCGGTAAGGAAAAATTTGTTTTTTTCGGCTATTTGCCTTGCTCTGCTTTGTGTTGAGTCGTATAATTCTTCAAATACATATTTGTCGGCAATGCCATCGTCTCCAATTTGATTTCTCAAATATTCGCCAAAAGGTTCAATAACTGGAAATATGATTCGCCCATTTGATGTATTAACCGTAAATCCATCAACAAAGTCAAACAATCCGTCGGGTTGTGGGTCATTTTGCTGGTTTAATCTATCTAAATTTAACACCCTTAATAAAACTTTCCCATTTATGCTTCCTTCTGGAATATAATTAATCGCTTTTCCTGTCTTGTCGTTTTGATACATTACATTTAACTCAAATCCTTCTTGTTCGACTTGATATGCACCAATTGCATAAATATTTTTCATCATCAAACGCCAATTGGGATAACTTGGTTTTAACGAAGTTCCTCTAATTAATTTTAAGATTAAGGCTTCGGGAGCAACAATTCCGCTGTTTGAAAATTCACCAACTTTAAAAGATTGACCTCCAATTGTATATTCATAAGCTACAGCTAGAACTTCGTCGGCATTAAGTGCTGAGTTCAATGAGATATATCCTAAAGCAGCATTTAATTTATACTCCGATGATTCTAACATTCTCGCATTTTCGATTTTCTCAAAATCTCGTCCGACATTAAGTCCAACAGGTTGAAGCGTAGAAGTTACATCATATATATTCCGGATTGCGATATAATCAGTTGTCATTTTATTATACAGGTCGTTCAAATTGTTGCTTGGATATTCCCCTGATGATGTTTGTGAAAAAATGGTGTTGGCATAAATATTATCTGATTTTTCGGCCAAGTCCATAAAGGCGACAATGTTTCTTGCTTGATCGTATTTCTGTGATTTATTTGTAACCCAAACTTCGATTTTTGTGATATTAATTCCAGAAACCACTACGGGTAAATTAGCCAAAGCTTCTTCATAGTGTTCGTAAAAATAATGCGACAAAAAGAAGTGTTTATTGGCTTCATAATCATCGACCTCAACTTCGAAAAAATTTGTTTGTGCTCCGCCTTCAACCTCAATAACTTGTGTTTTTCCTTTTTGTTGAGAGAAAACACTGGTAACGGTCATTTTTCCAAATTGCAATTCGGTTTTGATACCAAACAAACTTTGACTTCCTGTGATTAAGGTTCCTGTGAGAGGTAAATTAACGTCTCCAGCTTCTATTTTTTTAATTATTTCGTCTTCCTTGCCATCGTATGAAAGATTCATTTTGTTTTCGAAATCAAAAGTTGCTTCAGTGTTATAATTGGTGCTTAATTTCATTTTATCACCAATTTGACCGGTAACATTCATTTGTATTTTTTCTTGAAAATCAAAAGTTGTTGTTCGACGTTCTTTTTCGGCTATTCTAGGGTTGTCGATGTTGTTTATTTTAATTCCAAATTCAAGCTCGGCTGAACCTTGTGGTTTAATATCAATGGTGTTGCTTCCAAAAATATTTCCCAACACTTCGCCTGGAACATTTATTTTAGGAATAAAAGATGTTTTTTGTTGCGAACTTTCGCCTTTCGCTTTTTGTTGCCAATATTTTTGAATTGAACGATTAAAGTCATAATCTTTATATTCTTCAAAAGACATTGCTTGGGGTTGTCGATAGTTGAAATCGCCTATTTTATTTGTAAAAACATATTCGTTTGATTCTGGATTATATTCTACATCAGTACTAATGTTCGATGGATTTTCCATGTACAACTTCGATTGAGAGTTGTTTTCGTAAGGATTTCCGTCGGTATCGTCGAATTCGTATGGTAAATCGGTTTTTGTAGTATCGGGTGGTGCAATTGGTTTTTCGATAAGATTAAAACCATGTTTCGAAGCACTTGAACTCCAAACAAAACCTCCGAGTGAGGCTATTAAAACTATAGCAAATATGTTTCTAAAAATATTCTTCAATCGTAATGAATTTTTATAACCGCTTAAGGACTTCCTTAATCAGTTCTTCAACCGACATATCGGATTTTTCTTTTAGCACTTTATCAACTAGTTTTTCTGATTCTTTTTTGTTAAACCCCAGCATAACTAATGCAGATAACGATTCTTCTTTAATTGTATTGTTTAGCGTTGCAAAAATATTATTATCTGTATCGGATTTTCCAACTTTATCTTTCAAATCTACAATAACACGTTGAGCTGTCTTTATGCCAATTCCCTTAATTTTATTAAAGGTTTCGACTTCGTTTTGCAAAATTGATTTTTCGACTTCATAAGCCGTCATCGACGATAAAATCATACGAGCAGTATTTGCTCCAATGCCTGAAACGGAAATCAATAAACGAAAAACTTCACGTTCTTTTTTATTTTCGAAGCCAAAAAGAACATGTGCATCTTCTCGAATTACTTCGTGAATATAAAGTTTACAGGTTTTTTTATCATTAATCAGCGAAAAAGTGTTAAGTGAAACATTAATCGAATACCCAATGTTTGAAGCCTCAACAACAACATTTGTGGGTGTAATTTCATGTATTTCGCCTTTTATATATTCAATCATACTATTTTGTAATAAAGGCGACTAAGTTACATAAAAAATGAATATTGAAAAATATGTATTTGTTTAAAGCAAAAAGTTTTAAAAATTAACATCGCAGGAACGGCAAATACCTTGTAAAAAGCAATCAGTAATTGGGGATTGGTAAATGAAATTCAATAATTAGCACATTAGCATATTCATAAATTTCATAATATTTCTGTTTCTTATCGGGATATTTAAAATATCTTTGTACTGATATTTTACATAAAATGGAAACGATAAGCAGTACAAATAATCCGAAGATAAAAAACATTGTAAAACTTCAAAAATCATCGGAGCGTAAAGCTCAAAACCTGATAATAATTGAAGGGCTCCGAGAGTTGAAACATGCCTTGGAGGCCAATTTTGAAATAATACAAGTTTATTATTGTCCCAGTGTTGCTAAGCATGAAGTGCTAGAAGAAATATCAAAATTAACGACAATACAAGTTTACGAGTTAAGTCCTGATGTTTTTGAAAAAATTTCGTATCGTGAAAATTTTGATGGAATTGTTTCAATAGCAATTCCTAAATATAAATCATTCAACGATATAAAAATAAATAGCACAGCTTTATTTATTGTACTTGAATCAGTCGAGAAACCAGGAAATCTAGGGGCGATTTTACGTACTGCCGAAGCAGCAAATGTTGATGCATTGCTTTTGTGTGATCAACAAACCGATTTATTTAATCCCAATGTAATACGTTCGAGTGTTGGCTGCGTTTTTAAAGTTCCTACCATCATTTGTACAAAAAATGAAGCTATTGAGTTTGCAAGAGCCAACAACATAAAAACCTTTGCTGCAGCCTTATCGGCAAACAAATTTTATCACGAAATGAATTACCAACAACCGTCGGCAATTGTTCTTGGAAGCGAAGCATATGGGCTTACCGATGAGATGCTTTCGCTTTGCGATGAACAAATAAAAATACCTATGCTTGGCGAACACGATTCGTTAAACGTTTCGGTATCGGCAGCAATTTTAACATTTGAAGCAAAACGCCAACAAGGATTTAAATAAGATATGAATACTCAATTCATAAATAAAATATTTACCATAAAATCCGAAGCTGAATTTTCAAGTATTGCTTTAGATATATTTAATTATCAGCTTGAAAATAATATAATTTATAAAAAATATATTGATTCATTAGGATTGGAAAAGTCGAAAATTAAAACCCTTGACCAAATTCCTTTTCTTCCTATTTCTTTTTTTAAAACACATAAAATTTATTCTTCTCGTTCCGACGTTAAAACAATTTTCGAAAGTAGCGGAACTACTTCTCAAAACAAAAGTAAGCATTATGTTGCTGAAACCGATGTTTATGAGCATAGTTTTGTAGCTGGATTCGAAAAAACGTATGGAAATATTGCTGATTTTACAATTCTTGCTTTACTGCCGTCTTATCTCGAAAAAGGTAATTCCTCTCTAGTTTTTATGGTTAAAAAGCTTATCGAGTTATCGAAAGACAGCGATAGCGGATTCTTTTTGCACAATTACGACGAATTGGTTAAAAAGTTAAACCTCTGCGAAAAAAGACAAAAAAAATACGTTCTTATAGGAGTAAGTTATGCTTTGCTCGATTTAATCGAAAATTATTCACTTTCTATACCGAATGCAATTGTAATGGAAACCGGAGGAATGAAGGGAAGAAGAAAAGAATTGACAAAATCCGAATTACACCAAATTTTACAAATAGGATTTAATGTTAAAGAAATTCATTCAGAATATGGTATGACTGAACTTTTGAGTCAGGCATATTCAGCGGGTAATGGAATTTTTCGATTTCCGACTTGGGCAAAAGTTGTAATTCGCGATTTGTACGACCCGTTCTGTTACAATAGAACCCCATCGGGAGGGATAAATATTATCGACTTAGCAAATGTATATTCATGCTCATTCATCGAAACACAAGATATCGGTAAATTGTATGCCGATAGTAGTTTTGAAGTATTGGGACGAATTGACAACTCCGAAATTCGTGGCTGTAACTTAATGGTTGCCGATTAAGCTTTACAATCAACAATGGCTTCGTTTACGTTTATTATATGGTCGCCAAGTTTTTCACAGAGCGAAATGATTGTGTTGTAAACAATTCCTTCTTCATACGTGTAAACCTTATCTTTTATACTATCAAGGTGCTCCGCTTTTAACTCGTCGCGATATTTGTTAATCATACTTTCAATCTCAATCGCTTTATTAATCGTAACATCTGTATATTCAACATCAAGATTTTTATTCATTTCGACCAAGGCTAAATCAACTAAGTTTAACATTCGTTTTACGTTCTCAATCATGATAGGCGAAAACTCCATTTTTTCGGTGCGTTTTTTATCTAAATTGAGCCCTAAATTGTAAAAAATATCAGCAATACTTTCGATTTCATCAACGATTCGAAGCATTGATTTAATTCGAATAGCTCCCGTTCCACTTAATCCGGACTCCGAAACTTTTGTTAAATAATTGGCAATCTCTATTTCCATTCGGTCAATTATATCCTCGTATTTTGCCAAACGTTCTTTGATTTCGGAAAATTGTTTTGTTTTAATTTCATCGTTCAACATTTCGTTAATGAAAGGAAGCATCCTCGTAGCTCGTTTTGCCACTACCGCAATTTCTCTTCGAGCTTGTAAAATTGAAAGTTCTGATGTAGATAGTATTCCTGTACTGATAAATTTTAACCTATACTCTTCGTCAAATCCTTTTTTCTGAGGAGCTAACCAAGTAACCGTTTTTACAATTAACGGAACAAACCAAATAAGAGCAACAACATTCGACAAATTAAAAATAGTATGAAACATAGATAAGGCTACTGGAATTGCATTCACATCTTCAAACGGAGATGCTGAGCCCGATTGAACCATTAAATACGAAATCCCCTGTAAAAAATATTGAAATACAACCAGCATCCAAATAACTCCGAAAATATTAAAAATGGAATGAGCCAAAGCGGCTCTTTTTGCCGAAACATTTGCCATTAATGCGGCTAAATTAGCGGTAATGGTAGTTCCAATATTTTCTCCCAAAACCATTGCAGCTCCTAGTTCAAAAGGAATCCAGCCATTATTACACATAACCAACGTTAGGGCAACCGTTGCACTCGACGATTGAATAATTAACGTTAAAATAACGCCGATAAACAAAAATATTAGTGTTGACCCAAATCCCAAATCAGTATAGTTTGATAAGAACGCTAATATATCTGGGTTGCTTTTAATGTCAGGAACAGAATCTTTTAAAAACTCCAGTCCCATAAATAAAATAGCAAACCCAATTATAAATTCGCCCCATGAATTCATTTTTGAACTTTTCGAAAATAAAAACGGAAAGCCTATTCCAATAAGAGGCAGAGCAATAACGCTTATTTTAACATTAAAGCCAAGCAATGAAACAATCCAAGCTGTTACGGTGGTACCAATATTCGCACCCATAATAACTCCAATGGATTGTGTAAGAGATAATAATCCTGCGTTCACGAAACTCACAATCATAACAGTTGTTGCAGAAGAAGACTGTATAATTCCAGTTATCAAAACTCCAGTTAAAACTCCAGTAACACGAGTTGATGTCATTACCGAAAGAATGCTTCGCATTTTATCTCCAGCAATTTTTTGCAGAGCCTCGCTCATTAGCTTCATCCCATATAAAAAAAGTCCCAATGAGCCGATTAGAGTAAGTCCGTCAAGTAAAGAATAGTTCATTTTAAATTTTGTTTTTTTTGAGCCTCTAAAACTACTAAATATTGTTAAGGATAAAAATGAAATATGTCAAAAATAATGATTTTTAAATTTTTGTTGGAGTTGAAAAAACATCATATTGTTTGGTATTCGCTCAGAATGTGTTAATTTCGTCTATTAATTTTGATGAAAATAAGCACGTTGCTTGTTTTTGCAAATAAAGATTTAGAGCGTGTCGAGGGAATTCTCGAAGCGAAAAAGACATAAGATTTAATACAATGTGTAAAATATTAGTTACCGGAGGTGCCGGTTTTATTGCAAGCGAGCTAGCTAAAAAATTATCGGATAAACCCGAAAATTTTGTTGTGATTGTAGATAATTTACTTACAGGAAATATTAAAAAAGTTCCTTCGAGTTCTCACAAGAACATAAAATTTATAAAGGCAGATGTAAACAATTACAAAGAAATTGCCGAAATAATGTTTTCGTACAAGTTCGATTATGTTTTTCATTATGCTGCAGTGGTTGGAGTTATCAGAACCTTGCAACATCCGATTAGTGTGTTGGAAGATATCGAAGGGATTAAAAATATCTTGAATTTATCGAAAAATACTGGAGTTAAACGAATTTATTATTCATCGTCGTCGGAGGTTTATGGCGAACCGGTTGAATTGCCGCAAAACGAAAACACAACACCATTAAACTCACGATTGCCTTATGCAATTGTCAAAAATGTTGGAGAAGCATTTATGCGTTCGTATTTTCAAGAATATGGATTGGAATATACAATTTTCCGATTTTTCAATACCTACGGTTCAAAACAAAGCAAAAATTTTGTTATCAGTAAATTTATGATTTCTGCGTTGAAAAATGAAGATATTTCGATTTATGGAGACGGAATGCAAACTCGAACATTCTGTTACATCGACGATAATATTGATGCTTGCTTGAATTCTTTTTACAACAATCTTTATGTTAACGATGTTGTAAATATTGGCTCATCAGACGAAATTACCATATTGGATTTAGCTCGAAAAATTATTGATGTTACGAATTCAAACTCCAAAATTATTTTTTGTCCGCCCTTAGAAGAAGGAGATATGACTCGTCGCCAGCCAGATGTTTCGAAAATGGATCAATTACTTTTAAAGCCTACTCTTAAATTAGAAGACGGCTTGAAAAAAATATTGAAAGACGGTTTGTTTGAATTAACAATATAGGCAAAAAGAAAAATGTGATAATTTGTTAATGTGATAATGTGCTAATTAAAAATTTGTTAATTGAAAATTACTAATTGCTAATTGACATTCAACTTGATGAACTTGATGAACTTTGCAAACTAAAATGTACAAAACAACAGAACTTCAACAAATAATTGACAGTGAGTTTCAAAAACTATATTTCCCAAAAAATCCTGCGGAACTCTATCAACCCATTGAATATATTTTGTCGATTGGCGGAAAACGAATTCGTCCACTTTTTACTGTTTTAGCAGCAAATTTATTTAGCGAAGATGTTCAAAATGCAATTAACCCAGCTATTGGGTTAGAAATTTTTCACAATTTCACTTTGCTTCACGACGATATAATGGACAAAGCCGATATTCGCAGAAACAAACCAACGGTTCACAAAAAATGGAACGAAAATGTTGCAATTCTTTCGGGCGATGCAATGATGATATATTCCTACGAATTTTTTATGAATTTGCCCACTGAAATTCAAATTTCGATATTTAAAACCTTCAACAAAACTGCAATTGAAGTTTGTGAAGGTCAGCAATTTGATATGAATTTCGAAAACAAAATGGAAGTTTCGGAACAAGAATATATTAAAATGATTGAACTTAAAACTTCGGTTTTAATTGCCGCTTGTTTTAAAATTGGAGCAATTTGTGGCGGAGCAAATGAAAAAGATGCCGAAAATATGTATGAATTTGGCAAAAATCTTGGTTTAGCATTTCAACTTCGCGACGATTATTTAGATTGTTTTGGAAACACCGCAGAATTTGGAAAACAAATTGGTGGCGATATTGTTGCAAACAAAAAAACATACCTTTTAATAAAAGCGTTGAATATTTCTGACAGCCAAACCAAAGCAAAAATTATTGCAGAAATCAATAAAAAAGATTTCGACAGAACCGAAAAAGTAAACACAATTTTAGAAATCTACCAACAATTAAATATTCCACAAATTACCGAAAAAAAGATTGAAGAATATTACAATTTAGCGTTTTCGTATTTCGATAAAATTTCAGTTCCAACCGAACGAAAAACGCCGATTATTGAATTTGTAAATTTGTTGAAAAATAGAAAAAGTTAATTGCTGATTTTTAAGCGAAAAAAATAAATAAAACTTAAAATTGAAAGTCCAGTTTTAATTTGAATGAAAATGCGAATAAATCAACGTTGCTCTTTTTGCTCCAATAAGTTTTGTCAATGTTTCCAAACTAGATTGTTTAATATTGGCAAGCGATTTTAGTTCGGTCATTAAAAATTCTCGAGTTTTTTCGCCAATTCCTTCAATATTGTCAAGTTCGCTTTTTGTAAGAGTGTTAGAACGTTTTAATCGGTGAAAAGTTATTCCAAATCGGTGTGCTTCGTTTCTTATGCTTTGAATTAATTTCAGTGTTTCCGATTTTTTATTCAAATACAAAGGAGTTTTGTCTTCGGGAAAATAAATTTCCTCGAGCTTTTTTGCAAGTCCCAAAATTCCTACTTTTCCGTAAATATTTAATTCTTTCAACGCCGAAACGGCCGAACTGAGTTGCCCTTTTCCACCATCGATAACGATTAATTGTGGCAATGGCTCGCTTTCGTCGAGCAGTCGTTTATATCGTCGAAAAACAATTTCTCGCATCGAGGCAAAATCGTCGATTTGAACAACCGTTTTGATGTTAAAATGCCGATAATCGGTTTTACTTGGCTTTCCGTTTTTAAACACAACGCACGATGCAACCGGATTACTTCCTTGTAGATTTGAATTATCGAAACATTCGATATGAATAGGTAACGATTTTAAATGCAAATCGGCTTTAACCACCTCTAATAGTCGTGAATTGGTCGATTTTTCACTAATTTTTTCTTGAAGTTTTAAATGTTCGATTCTGTAATATTTTGCATTTCGCAACGAGAGCTCTAGTAATTTTTTCTTATCTCCGATTTTGGGAACAATAACTTTATGATTTATAAATTCTGTATCGATTTCAAATGGAAGAATTATTTCGTCGGGAATGCTTTTAAATTTTTGCGAAATATCGATGATTGCCAACAACAAAAGTTCTTCATCAGTTTCTGAAAGTTTCTTTTTTATTTCGATATTATGAGCTTGAACAACTGAGCCTTGTGCGACTTTTAAGAAATTTACGTAGGCAAAGTCCTCATCGTTTATAATGCTGTAAACATCAACATTGTTGATAGAAGGATTAACGATAGTCGATTTACTTTGATATTTTTCGAGTGTTTCGAGTTTCTCTTTTATGCTTTGTGCTTTTTCGAATTTGTAAGCTTCTGCAAATTCTTTCATTATTTTTTTCAAAAATCCGATTACGTTGTGAATATTCCCTTTCAAAATGTCTTTTATTTCCTCAATATTGAGGTTGTATTCGGCTTCTTCTTGTTGACCAATACAAGGGGCTTTGCAGTTCCCGATGTGAAATTCCAGACAAGGTTTTATTCTATTATTTTTAATGTTTTGTTCCGATAAATTGTGTTTGCAGGTTCGCAGTTGATAGCTACTTTTTATTTGCTCGATAATGGTTTTTGCCATAAAAACACTAGTGTACGGACCAAAATAAATAGATTTGTCTTTAATTAAATTTCGAGTGTAAAAAACTCTCGGAAATCGCTCATTTTTAATACATATCCAAGGAAATGTTTTGTCGTCTTTAAGCAAAACATTGTATTGCGGTTGGTATTTTTTTATCAAATTATTTTCGAGCAACAGTGCATCTTGCTCGCTTTCAACGACAATGTATTTTATATCGAAAATTTTGCCGACAAGAATACGTGTTTTATTGTTTTCGTATTCATTTTTTTTGAAATACGATGCTACTCGTTTTTTTAAGTTTTTTGCCTTGCCAACGTAAATAATTTTACCTTTCGAATCGAAAAACTCATACACTCCCGGCGTTTCGGGAAGCATTTTTAAAAAGTCGGTACTTTCGATATTTGTTTTCACGTAAAATTACTACTTTTTACTTCCTTTGTTTCGCAAACCTTTAAGTCCTGAAATATAAACTTTTATATAGCCTACTAAAATATTTGCTTCAATAAAAATCGGAATTTTATTATCATCGTCGGTAACCCAAGCTGTCATTTCTTCGCCTCCAGAAAATATTGTACCTTCAACTAATAATGGTGTAAATTTAATGCACGGAAACTTTTGTCCGGTGCGAGTTTCAACAATTTCTTTCCCTTGATATCTGATATACAAATCGTAAACGCTATTGTCGATGATTAAACTAATAGGGATTTTATCGCCAACCTTGTACTTCGAAAAATCTAAATTTCGAGCAAAGTAAATCATCGATAAAACATCAAACGTGCAAGGAGATAATTTTAAAGTGTCAGTAATTCGAGGCTCTTTTGATTTTTCGATGTCAGAATAAATTAAATTTTTACTGTAATCATACACATATTTTTCGTCAATTTTTAAACCACCTTCATACACATCTCGACTAAATTTTAAAGGTCGCAATGTTTCTTTATCCACAATCGCTTGGTAGCGGTCGCGAACTTTAAAAATCCAATCATACTCTTTAAATGTTGTGCCATAACTATCAATAAAATAAGCCTTTCGTCCATTGTAAATAGTAGAATCGACTTTAAAATATGCTTCTCCGGCATTTACCCACAAAAAACCCCAATTATACGAAACAGAGTAAGTAATTAATTCTCCTTCTTGAAAAGCAATATTTTTTTCAAAGCATTGCCCGAAAGAGAATATTGGAGATAAAATAAATATGAGTTTGGTTAAAAATCTCACCTGTATTTTTATTTGTTTACACTTCCTATTTTCGATTCAATGGATTCAACTTTACCATCCATTCTATTTTTCTTGTTTTTTCTGATGTCAAATGTTACGGTTGAATATACTCGACTGTGATTTTTTTCAAGAACTTCGTATGCCGAATTTAGAATCTCCAATGCTTCGTTCATTGTTTCGGTTTCAACGATTGTTGACATAGCATTTAACTTATACGGAATGCCTTTATCGCGAATCATTTCAATAATTTTGCTTACTTGTTCGCTTTTACTTTCGGCTGTGTCTGAAGGGAACATGGCAAATTGCATCAATACTGACATAATAATCCTTTTTGTAATTAATAATTCTTAATAAAATCGTAGAACAACCTTACTCCAACCCCAGTTCCTCCAATACCTCTGTAACTATCTTTGGTACTCATATATGCCGAGCCGGCAATGTCTAAATGAATCCAATCGTAGTCGGTAAAATGCTCAAGAAATTTTCCTGCCGTGATAGCACCAGCTTGAGAGCCTCCAATATTTTTAAGGTCGGCTATATCCGATTTTAACAATTCATCATACTCTTCCCAAAACGGAAAACGAACAATGCGTTCGTACACATTTTGCCCTGCCTTTTCGAGTTTATCGAATGTTTTTTCTTTAGCGTTTCCCATGGTAACGATTCCATATTTTCCGATTGCAGCTGCAGCTGCTCCTGTAAGCGTTGCAATATCGATAACAATTTCGGGATCATAAGTTTTTGCATAACTCAATGCATCGGCTAAAATCATTCGTCCTTCAGCATCGGCATTAAGCATTTCAACCGTAGTTCCATCGTACATCTCAATTATATCGCCAGGAGCATATGCATTTCCCGATGGTCGGTTATCTGTTGCCGGAATTAATCCAATTACATAAAACGGGAGGTTGTTTTTTGCAATGGCATTGAAAACGCCTAAAACAGCCGCCGCTCCACTCATGTCCGATTTCATATAATCCATACTGTTTGAAGTTGGCTTTAAGCTTAGCCCCCCTGTGTCGTAAACAATTCCTTTTCCGACTAAAACAATCGGTTTTTTGTTTTTATGTTCTTTGGGTTTCCATTCTAATATCGAAAAGGTTGGAGGATCAACACTTCCCTTGTTTACAGCGAGAAGTCCTCCCATTTTAAGTTTTTCTATTTTCTTTTTGTCAAAAATGGTAGCAGAAAATCCCGCACTCTTTGATGTATTCAAAATTTCGTTTGACAAATCAACAGCATTAAGATGAGAAAGCGGCTCGTTAATCAAATCTCTAGATAAATAAACACTCTCGATAATATTTCTTAATTCATTAATTAATAATTCGTTAAAATCAGATGATAGTAGATTTATTATTGAGAGAGAATTTTTCTTTTTATCAAGCTTTGTAAGATGTTTCAAAAACTGATAATTTGCCAACAAAATTCCTTCAGCAAATGCAATTATTGTTTCTTTCGGCAAATCAAAACTAACGATTGTGATTTCTTTAATATCATGTTTGTTAATTTGCGTGCAAAGTTTTTCGGCATTTTTTCTTGTCTTTTCCAAATTTACCGATGATAAGCTTGTTTTTTTATTAAAAAGAATATAAACACTTCTATTATATTGATTTATATAAATTATCTCGTCTTCTTTTTTAATACATTTTTCAATGTATTTCGTTTCGGAATCAGAAAAATTATTTTTATCAATAAATTTTAGATTTGAGGTAATAATCACAAGATTATCGGTTTGCTTAGCTTTTGTTACAAGATTTAAATTTGTTTCCATATTTTGTTTTCTTTTTTGTAAAGATAAAAAAACTTTATCCGATTAGCCTAAAAATTAAAAGGTATCATTAAATTTGCTTGTATGGAAATTAACTCAATATTAAGCAAGGCTCAAAAATTAACATTTCTAACTCGCGAAGAAGCAATGTTTTTGTACAAGAATGCTGCTTTATCCGATTTAATATATTTGGCTAACGAAATTCGGTATTTACATCATCCGCAAAAGCAAGTTACGTGGATTATAGATAGAAATGTAAATATTACAAATGCTTGTGTGGTTCAGTGTAAGTTTTGCAATTTTCATTGCAAGCCAAATTCAAACGAAGTTTATATCACAAGTATTGAAGAATATCGGAGCAAAATAGATGAGTTGATAAAAATCGGAGGAGACCAACTACTTTTGCAAGGTGGCTTACACCCGAAGTTGGGACTTTCGTATTACGAAGATTTATTCTCATCGCTGAAAGTAATTTATCCAAAATTAAAACTTCACGCACTTGGTCCGCCGGAGATTCATTTTTTGGCAAGAAAAGCAAAAATTTCCATCAGCGAAACACTTGCTCGGCTTACAAAATCAGGATTAGATAGTTTACCCGGAGCAGGAGCCGAAATATTATCAGATAGAGTTCGTTCGTTTCTTTCAAAAGCAAAATGTAGTGCCGACGAATGGATAAATGTGATGCGTGAAGCTCATAAAATTAATTTACCAACTTCGGCAACTATGATGTTTGGTCATTATGAAACGGAAGAAGAACGAATTGAACACCTCCTGAAAATTCGCGATTTGCAAGCAGAAAAGCCCCCCGACAGTTTTGGGTTTCTTTCTTTTATTCCTTGGCCATTTCAAGATAAAAATACGGTTTTGAAGCAGGAACTTGGAATAACAAATACAATTTCGGCTTCCGAATATGTTAGATTTATTGCTATAAGCCGAATTTTGTTGCCAAATATCAAAAATATTCAAGCATCATGGCTGACAGTTGGGGTTAATGTTGGGCAAATATGTTTACATGCAGGAGCAAACGATTTTGGTTCAATTATGATTGAGGAAAATGTAGTATCGTCAGCTGGAGCTGATTATTCATTAGACAAAACTGGGATACAAAAAGCAATTATTGAAGCAGGATTCGTTCCCACGAGAAGAAATCAAAAATTTGAAATCATCGAATAAATTGGATAAAGATTTAATATATAAAATTGGCATAGGACTTCTTCCAGGAGTTGGAATTATCACAGCTAAAAAGCTAATTGCTTATTTAGGGAGCATCGAAGCTGTTTTTAAATCCACAAAATCGCAATTAATGAAAGTTCCCGATGTTGGTTCCGTTGTTGCTGATAATATTGTAAAACAAGATATTCTTGCAAGAGCAGAGCAAGAACTGAAATTTATTGAACGATATAAGATAAATCCTGTTTTTTTTACCGATAAAAATTATCCCGAAAGGTTAAAAAATTGTATCGATTCGCCTCTTATTCTTTTTGTTAAAGGAAATAATTGTTTCAACGAACAAAAAATTATTAGCATTGTAGGAACAAGAAATGCAACCGACTATGGAAAAGCATTTACCGAAAAACTTATAGCCGATATAGCCGAAAAACATCCCGAAACAATAATTGTTAGTGGGTTGGCCTACGGAATTGATATTTATTCGCACAAAGCCGCATTGGCAAATAATCTAAAAACACTAGCAGTTTTGGGTCACGGATTGGATAAAATGTATCCTTCGGTTCATAAAAAATACGCCAAAGAAATTCTTGAAAAAGATGGGGCTTTAATTACCGAATTTATGAGCGAATCAAATCCCGATAAGCAAAATTTTGTGAAAAGAAATCGAATTGTTGCTGGAATTTCCGACGCTACTATTGTAATCGAAAGTGGGAGAAAAGGAGGTTCGCTTATCACAGCCGAAATAGCAAATTCGTACAATCGCGACGTGTTTGCTCTTCCTGGAAGAATCGAAGATGAATTTTCGAAAGGATGTAATTTTCTAATCAAAACAAATCGTGCCGCTTTGCTTGAAAGTGCTTCAGATATTGAATACATTATGGGATGGGAAAGCAATACTCAAACAAAAAAACAGCAACGTGAAATCAAATTCGACTTTTCGGACGATGAGCAGAAAATAATAAATTTATTGCAAGAAAAATCGGAACTTACCATTGATGTTATTGCAAGTAACGCAAATATGCCAGTGTCGCAAGTTGCATCTCTTTTGCTAAATCTTGAGTTTTCGGGAATCATTAGAAATCTTCCGGGAAAAGTTTTCCGTTTGGTTTAATACCAATTGCCAATAGTATAAAGATTAGAAATAAGCCTCTAACTTTGTTTAGCAGTAAATAAGCCTAAAATACAAATTTGCAATCAATTAATTATCAGCCGGTTATGCTTGAGTTAGATAGATTACGATTCAATGTGACCGACACAATTTAAAAATAAGATACCCGCTTTTGCGGGTATGTGGTAATTTTTTGAGGCACATTCCCTTGAAAAAGGGAATCTAAAAAATCACATATGTGTCATATGGAAATAGAATTGGTATAATTTTTTCGATTTTTCTGCTATTTTAATGTGGACATGAGCAACCATTTCCATTTTTACTTTGTAATTCCATATCAGTATAATCATAATGGTATTCCGAAACAATGCGTAAAATATCACATAGCTGGCTTATAATCAATAACTATTGTTTGAGGATGCACCAAATACATTCTTTTATTTTTGGTGTCTTGACACTTAAATCGTTTCCGCAATTTCTCAAGTTTTACAAAAGTTCTGTTGTTTTTAACTGAAAAGGTCGAATTTATTGGAATGTCTTCTAAGTAAACAACATCAATAGAATCGTTTCGTAATTTTTTATAAAGCAATACTTTAGATGATGGTGTAAAACCTTTTAAAATATAATTATTTAATTCTTTTTCTAATTCAGGTGAAAAGCCGTTTAATTCAAGAGTTCTCAAAATTAACTCAGCAAATGTGCTTTTCCATTCAATGCCGTGTGGCTTGACTCGTTTTTTCATTCGAATTTGAACCAACATATGAGCAATTTCGTGAAGTGTAACAAGTAAAAATTCATTTGTATTCAAATTCCCGTTTATCGTAATTTTATGAACGCCATTTCGAAAAAATCGATAATCGCCGAATTTTGTAAAACGCTCTCGGGTAATTTTGAAATCTACCTTATTTTCAATCAAAAAAGTTGAAACATAATCGAACGATTCGGGAGAAAGAAAATTATTTAAATAAGAATAATTAAATAAACTCATGCTTTTATTTTTTACGTCATAAAATTATTTGTTAATTTAGCATATTAAAGCAAATTATGAAGATTTTTTTTCACTTAGGTCAATATGTAATTTTGATGCGTAAGGTTTTTTCAAGACCTGAAAAGTCAAGAATATATTTAAAACAAACCCTTAAAGAGCTTGATATTGTAGGGATTAGCTCTGTTGGAATTGTTGCTCTTATTTCGGTTTTTATGGGTGCTGCCATGACCATTCAAACTGCGTATAACATGGAAAATCCTCTTCTACCTGAATATTTAATCGGCTTGTCGGTTCGAGATATTACCTTGTTAGAGTTTTCTTCAACCATTGTTGGATTAATTTTAGCTGGAAAAGTTGGTTCAAACATCGCATCAGAAATTGGAACCATGAGAGTAACCGAACAAATCGACGCACTCGAAATTATGGGCGTAAATTCAGCAAGCTATCTTATTTTGCCTAAAATTATCGCTGCTGTTTTCATTTTCCCATTCTTAGTAATCGTCAGCATGTTTGTTGGTATTTCGGGCGGTTGGCTTGGTGGTGTTTCTGCCGGAGTTGTTTCAACCGAAGAGTTTGTTTATGGAGTTCAATATGGTTTTAATGCATTTTACATAACGTATGCACTGATTAAAACCGTTGTTTTTGCATTAATTATCACGTCAGTTTCGGCATATCAAGGATATTTTACATCTGGAGGAGCCTTGGAGGTTGGTCGTTCAAGTACAAAAGCGGTTGTATATAGTAGCATTCTTATTCTTTTATTCAACTTATTACTTACTCAACTTATACTCACATGATAGAAGTAAGAAGCGTTTCAAAATCATTTCCCGATAAAAAAGTTCTGAACAATATTTCTATTGTTTTCGAAAAAGGAAAAACCAACTTAATTATTGGTCAAAGCGGTTCGGGAAAAACGGTTTTGTTAAAATCATTGGTTGGTTTGCACGAAGTTGACGAAGGAAACATAATTTACGATGGTCGGGATTTTACAAATATGAATTTCAAAGCAAGAAAAGAAATTCGTAAAGAAATTGGAATGGTTTTTCAAGGAGGAGCTTTATTCGATTCTCAAACCGTTGAAGAAAACGTAATGTATCCGCTCGATATGTTTACAACCATGACTTTTGAAGAAAAACTCGAACGAGCTAATTTTTGTTTACAACGAGTTGAATTGATAAATGCAAATCGACTATATCCATCAGAGATAAGTGGTGGAATGAAAAAACGAGTTGCCATTGCAAGAGCTATCGCATTAAATCCAAAATATTTATTTTGCGATGAACCAAATTCAGGACTTGATCCTAAAACGGCAATTGTAATCGATAATTTAATTAAAGAAATTACGATTGAGTACGATATTACAACCGTTGTAAATACTCACGATATGAATTCGGTTATGGAAATTGGCGATAAAGTTATCTATATCTATCACGGAAATAAATGGTGGGAAGGAAGTAAAGAAGATATTCTTGTTTCGGAAAACACCGAACTAAACGACTTTGTATTTGCATCAGAATTAGTTAAAAAAATTCGTCGCAATTTATAATAGCAATATGGCAAAAACAGCAAAAAATTTAATTTTCAACTTTTTATCTGCTGGATTCGAAGGAAGTTACGAAACCGAAAACGTTAGAAAGGCAATTCTGATTAACTTTTTTGCTTTTGTTGGATTTATAAGCCTATTTCTTTTTGGTCTAAAAGGTATATTGAGCGGAAGAATTGCTTTTGGTATGACTCTTTTTTCATTCTTCATTGGAGTTATTGCCTTAGTTTTTTATCTACGACGCACCAAAAATATTCTCGTCTCAGGACACATTATCGTTAGCTTAATGTATTTGCTTTGTATTTTTCTACTGTTTGATGGAGGTGAAGAAATGACAGGAGTTCTTTGGTTTTATTGTTTACCAGTAGTTGCTCTTTTTATTCTCGGAAGAATTGTAGGTGGCTTGTATTTAATTACAATTTTTCTAATCGTGTTGTTCGTGTTTATCACAAAACCCGATTACGCCCCAGAATATAACTCTGTATTTAAATTGAGATTCGTAGCAACGTTTATCGTTAGTAATTTTTTAACGTATATATTCGAAACCGTTCGGGAAAAAACCTATCATTCATTTATGATTGCAGATACAAAAAAATCATTTTATATAAATCAGGTTTTACAACAAAAAGAAGAAATAATTGCTCAAAGCGAGCGACTTGAAGACATAAACCGAGAACTTGAAAAATTGTCAATCGTTGCAAGTAAAACAAACAATTCAGTTGTTATTTTCGACGCAAAAGGACGCCCCGAATGGGTAAACGAAGGATTTACGAGAATGTATGGATTTACATTAGATGAATTTATTGAAAATCGTGGGAAAAGTTTGTTTGACATGATAGTAAATAGCCCAGTAAAGGATACGGTAATGGAATGTTTTCAATTTAAAAGACCTGTTTTTTACAACGCAATACTTCCAACGAAATATGGAACAAACATATGGATTCAAACTAATTTAACCCCAATTATTGGAACAAACGGCGAAATTGTTAAAGTTGTGGCAATTGATGCTGACATTTCGAAACTAAAAGAAGCAGAAGAAGCAATTAAACAACAAAAAGAAGAACTTCAAGCTCAAAGCGATTTACTGATGAATGTTAACACGCAACTTGCAAAATCGAACAATCTTTTAACCGATAGCATTTACTACGCAAAGCGAATTCAGGAAGCCATCTTGCCTTCAGAGGATTTAATCAAAAGCTATTTTTCCGACTCGTTTATTTTTTATAAGCCAAGAAATATTGTAAGTGGCGACTTCTTTTGGTTTTCGAAACACGACGATAAAATTTTTATAGCTGTTGCCGATTGTACTGGGCATGGTGTATCGGGAGCATTTATGTCGATGATGGGAAACGCTTTACTAAACGAAATTGTAAACGAGAAACGAATTTATAGCCCCGACGAAATACTTGCACAGCTAAACAGAGGTGTAATATATGCATTAAGCCAAGGCGGCGGAAGCGAAATAATTCAAAACGACGGAATGGATATCGCTATTTGTTGCATCGACTCATCCGAAAAAATTATTAATGTTGCATCAGCTAATCAGGCTATTATTGTAATTGAAAACGAAAAATTAAAACAAATCGATGGTTCAATTTTTTCAATTGGCGGCGAATTTGAAAACAGAACCGAAAAAAAAACATATCAGAACCAAATCATAAAACTTACCGAAGGGCTAAGTATATATCTGTTTACCGATGGATTTCAAGATCAATTTGGTGGCAAAAACGATAAAAAATACTCCATTGCTAAACTTGAAAACACAATCGTCGAAAATCATCACAAGCCAATGGAAGAGCAGAAAAAACTATTCGAAAAAGAATTTTTGAATTGGAAAGGAGAGCAAAAACAAACCGACGATGTTTTAATACTTGGATTTAAAATTTAATATTAAATGAAAAAATCAATTGAAGATATACAAAAAGAAATCATAGAGGACTTTATAATTTTCGACGATTGGCTCGACAAATACGAACATATTATCGAAATTGCACGTGATTTACCTATGATAAGCGAGGATTTTAAAACCGACGAATATCTGATAAAAGGCTGTCAGTCTAAAGTTTGGCTTCACGCAGAGCTTAAAGAAGGGAAAATTTATTTTTCAGCCGACAGCGATGCAATTATCACAAAAGGAATTGTATACCTGCTTGTAAAAGTGATGAACGAACGAACTCCGAAAGAAATTTTAGATGCAGAAATGTTTTTTATTGATAAAATCGGCTTAAAAGAAAACCTTTCACCCACTCGTTCAAACGGGCTTGTATCGATGTTAAAACAAATGAAATTATACGCATTAGCATATGATGCTAAAATGAAAAAATAAAATGGAAACACCAGATTTTTTATCATTAGAATCGAGAATCGTAAGCACATTGAAAAGTATTTACGACCCCGAAATACCAGTAAATATTTACGATTTAGGACTTATTTACAAAGTCGAAGTTAACGAAGGAAATAAAGTTGAAATTGAGATGACATTGACAGCTCCTAATTGTCCGATGGCCGATGATTTACTTTCTGAGGTTCGAGAAAAAGTTCGAGCAATCGACGTGGTTAACGATGTGTATATTAATCTCGTTTTCGAGCCACAGTGGACAAAAGACATGCTTTCAGATGAGGCAAAACTAGAACTCGGTTTATTGTAAATGACATTTATGAAAAACATCATTTTATCAATCGCCCTTGTATTTTTATCTTCAATGTTATTTGCTCAACAAGACTCGTTGAAAGAACTAAAAATGTCGCCCCCTGGAACCGTTTGGCTACACGATAATATTTACATCGACATGGTATTGGTTACCAATGCCGATTATTCTGATTTTTTGTACACTGTTGCTGATTACTACTCGCCCGAAACACAAAAAGAAATTCAAAACATTCCGCTCTATAATTTAAAATGGAAAAAATTCTTTGAAAATCTTTACCAAATTGGTCCCGACGAAAAATATCTTAAGCAAATTGAACTTGACTACTTCAAACATTTATCGTGGACAAACGACTCCGACAAAATGTTTTCGTATTTTGACTCTGAAGAATACGCATACCATCCAGTTATAAATGTTTCGTACGAACAAGCCAACGAATATTGCAAATGGCGAACCGACATGGTTAAATTAGCGTATTCGATGAACACTAAAAACAAAAAACAACGAGCTTTTTTCTATACCAATTTTCAGTATCGACTCCCAACACAAAAAGAATGGGAAGAAGCATATGCTGTTTACGAAGTTGAAGGAACTGCATTTACTCATCCCATTTTTACTCAAGACGTTGAATGGTTTATGTACACACCTGGAAATGTTTCTGAAATGCTCCTTGAAAAAGGAAAAGCCATCGGCTTAAGCTGGAACGACGAAATTACAAAAGACGATTTGCTAAAAATAAAAACATACAAAACGCCATCAGATTGGCTTGGGTTTAGATGTGTTTGCGAAATTTTAGAAAACTAAATAATCAGTTAGCGGTAAGGCATAAAAGACGACATCGTGACAAACAAATACAGACGACAAGAAAGTCAATAGACAACTCACTTGACTTCGCAGACAAAAATATCAACAGACAATCAACATTAATAAATAACATGAAAAAGGAGACAAATACCCAAAAAATAAGCCATTTAAAACGCAGAGAAATCCAAGCTCCTATCGTATCCGCAATAATCAATGGCTTTATTAAAGAATTAGGAAAAGAAAGAACTCTTGAAATCCTCTCGAAAATAATAGAGAAAGACGCAATAGATTCTGGTCGCTTATTAGCCGATAAATTTAAAGGTAATAGCATAAGTGAATTATCGAAACTTATCAGAGAAGTATGGTGTGATGAGGGGGCTATGATAATTGATGTTTTAAAGGAAACCGAAAACGAATTTCACTTCAATGTTACCAAATGTTGCTATGTAGAAGTTTATAAAAAGCTGAATGTTTCAGAGCTCGGTAAATGCCTATCGTGTGACAGAGACTTTTCATTCAATGATGGATTTAATCCTGAAATAAAACTGGAAAGAAGTCAGACAATAATGGAAGGGGCAGACCATTGTGATTTTAGATATTTCAAAAAATAATTAGGTTTAAAAATGTGCAAAAGTAAAGGCTATGAGCAAGCGGACAAAACTGACAACAAGGACATATTGAGTATTTGGACAGTTATAGAATATTAACGTAAGACAAAATGTCCAACTACTAACACGGGTTTTGCGTTAGTGGGCGGACAGTGCGAATAGAAACATTTGAGCAATTAATTAACGTTGGTGCTGGCAGACAGTTTACGGTTTCAAAAGCCCACCAACGCAAAGTCAGAAACCGTCAGACTGTCTAATAACCCCAAGTGTTAATAAAAGTTTAAGTTATTAACAATCAGCAACATATCGTATTTTAAATTTGTTAATATTCTGATTAT